>OLQB01002563.1_pt1 | contig 11613 bp, 8 predicted proteins | sample 1672681 | NCBI WGS metagenome assembly OLQB01 (sample SAMEA3136713, study PRJEB25190) | human gut metagenome | reverse complement strand
ACACATTGTATCGGATAAATCCGGGGATTTTCAATTCCTCCGGGGAAATCAGAACAAATTGAATGCCTTTGTAGCGGCTCATGGCTTCGATCAGGGAGTGAACCGTCCGGCCGTATTTCAGGTCGCCGCACAGACCGATGGTGAGGTTGTCCAGCCGCCCCATTTCCCGGGAAATGGTCAGCAGGTCGGCAAGGGTCTGAGTGGGGTGATTGTGGCCGCCGTCTCCGGCGTTGATGACGGGAATGGTGGCCGCCTGACTTGCCACGTAGGGCGCACCCTCCTTGGGGTGGCGCATGGCGATGATGTCGGCGTAGCAGCTGACGATTTTGGCGGTGTCCGCCACGCTTTCACCCTTGGAGGCGGAGGAAGAGCTGGCCTCGCTGAAGCCGATGACGCTGCCGCCCAATTCCAGCATCGCGGCCTCAAAGCTCAGGCGGGTGCGGGTGGAGGGCTCGAAGAACAGCGTCGCCAGCTTCTTGTGGGCGCATCTGTCCCAGTAGTTTTCCGGGTGGGCAATGATGTCCTTGGCGGTGGCGATCAGCCCATCCAACTCGTCTACGCCTAAATCCAGAATGCTGTTCAGACTTCTCATGTGTTCGCTCCATTCACGGCAAGATAATTTCTGATCCGCGCCACATTTTCGGCGTTGGCGGGATTTTCTTCCAGATAGGCGATGATGTCATACACATCCACCACGGAGTAGACGGGGAAGCCAAATTCCTCTTCCACTTCCTCCATGGCCAGCTTTTCGCCCTTGCCCCGCTCCTTGCGGTCGACCATAATAAATGTGGCGGCGACCTTGACGCCCTCCAGACGGCTTAAGATAGCCATGCTTTCCCGGATGGCAGTCCCGGCGGTGATGACGTCCTCTACGATGACCACGTCCTCACCGGCCTTGGGGACGTAGCCCACGAACACGCCGCCCTCGCCGTGATCCTTAGCTTCCTTGCGATTGAAGAAGAAGGGAACGTCCAGCCCGTCCCGACTCAGGGCAACGGCGGCGGACACGGCGATGGAAATGCCCTTGTAGGCGGGGCCATAGAGGACGGCCTTCCGCTGCCCCAGCTTTTCCCGGTAGGCGCGGGCGTAGAATTCGCCCAGAGTCGCAATTTCCTTACCGGTTTTGATCTCCCCGGCGTTGATGAAATAGGGGATTTTCCGGCCGGATTTGGCGGTGAAATCGCCGAATTTCAGCACACCGGCCTTTTCCAGAAACTGAATGAATTCTCTTTTGTAGCTTTCCAAAATACTTCCTCCTTATTTCAGTCGCAGAATTCCGCCACGCAGCGTTCATAAGCGGCCACGGGGTCGGCGGCGGCCGTGATGGGACGGCCGACCACGATGTAGTCCGAACCGATGGCCTTGGCGGCGGCTGGGGTCATCACCCGCTTCTGGTCGCCTACGTCTCCGTCGGCGAAGCGGACGCCGGGGGTCACGGTGAGAAAGCGCTGACCGCAGCGTTCGTGTACCTTCCCCGCTTCCAGCGGGGAGCAGACCACGCCGTCCAGACCCGCGTTTTTCGCGGTCTCGGCGTAGTGCATGACCACCTGGTCAATGGGCTCGTGAATGAGCAGATCGGACTCCATGGCCGCCTGATCGGTGGATGTCAGCTGGGTCACGGCGATCAGCAGGGGACGGGTGCCGTCCTCCCGGGTCAGACCCTCCAGCGCGGCCTTCATCATGGCGGTGGTGCCGGCGGCATGGAGGTTGGTGATGTCCACGTCCAGATTCCGCAGGACGGACATGGCTTTTTTCACGGTGTTGGGAATGTCGTGGAGCTTTAAGTCCAGAAAAATCTTGTGCCCCCGGGCTTTGATCTCCCGGACGATGGCAGGGCCTTCCGCGTAGTACAGCTCCATGCCGATCTTTACGAAGGGCTTGCGGCCGGTGAATTTGTCAAGAAAAGCGAAGGTCGCCTCGGCGGATGAAAAATCGCAGGCTACAATGACGTCCTTACCCATTTACTTTGCACCTCCAATAATGTCTTTCAGGTTCTCAATTTTGTATTTTTCCATGACGGCGGGAAGCCCCCGGATGATGTCCCGGCAGGCGTAGGGGTTTACGAGATTGGCAGCGCCCACCTCTACGGCAGTAGCGCCTGCCAGCATCATTTCCACCACATCTTCGGCGCTGCTGACGCCGCCCATGCCCACCACGGGAATTTTCACCGCGCCCGCGACCTGATAGACCATGCGCAGCGCCACCGGGAAGATGGCAGAGCCGGAAAAGCCGCCCATTTTGTTGGCGATGATGGGCTTGCGGGTGCGCAGATCAATGCGCATACCAAGCAGAGTGTTAATCAGGCTGATGCCGTCCGCTCCCGCGTCCTCGCAGGCTTTGGCGATGGACACAATGTCGGTGACGTTGGGGGAGAGCTTGACGATAACAGGCTTTTTCGTGACCTTTTTCACCGCTGCCGTCACCTCTGCGGCGGCTTCCGGGCAGGTGCCGAAGCTCATGCCGCCGCCGTGAACGTTGGGGCAACTGACGTTGACCTCCAGCCAGCCCACCTGTTCCTCCTCATCCAGCTTTTCGCAGGTATAGGTGTAATCCGCCACGGAAAAGCCGGAGACGTTGGCCATGACGGGCTTGTGGAAGCAGGCTTTCAGCTTCGGAAGTTCTTCGGATATGACTTTGTCCACGCCGGGATTTTGCAGCCCCACGGCGTTGATCATGCCGCCGGTACACTCGGCGATGCGGGGCGTGGGATTTCCAAAACGGGGTTCTTTCGTGGTTCCCTTGAAGGAGAAGGTGCCAAGGCAGTTAATGTCGTACAGTTCGGCAAACTCATAGCCATAGCCAAAGGTGCCGGAGGCGGGGATGACCGGGTTGTCCAGCTCGATGCCGCAGAGATTGACGCTCAGGCTTCCCATAGAATTTCCTCCTTCCGCATGACGGGGCCGTCCTTACAGATGCGCTTGTATCCCGTGAGGGTCTTGCAGGAGCAGCCCATGCAGGCGCCGAAACCGCAGCCCATCCGCTCCTCAAAGCTCATCTGGCCGGAGGTGCGGGTGGCTTTATACACGGCCTTGAGCATCGGCTCCGGGCCGCAGGTGTAGAAATAGGAATAATTAAGATCGTTCAGGGGCGTGGTGGCGAAGCCCTTGACGCCATAGCTTCCGTCGGCGGTGGCGACGATCACCCGGCAGCCCAGCGCCCGGAATTCGGCTTCATAGAACACTTCCGATTGGGTGTTGAAGCCCAGAATCACCGTTACCTGTTTGCCCATGGCAAGCAGCCGTTTTGCAAGGTGGTACAGCGGCGGGACACCCACGCCGCCGCCCAGTAAGACGGGGCTGTCCCCGGCTGGGGCGAGGTCGTAGCCGTTGCCAAGGCCGGTCAGGATGTCCAGCTTCTCCCCGGGAACCATCCGGGAGAGAATTTCCGTACCCTTGCCCACCACCTTGTAGACGATGGTGAGGGTGCTGCCGTCATAGTCGCACACGGAAATGGGACGGCGGAGGAACTTCCCTGTGATTTGAATGTTGACAAACTGCCCCGGGGCGGTAATGGCGGAGGTGTCGCCGGAAAGCACCATTTTGTAGACGCAGTCCGTCAGGGGGGTATTGGATAGGATTGTGAAAATGCTCTGTTTCATGGTCGCTCCTTCCGGGAATTGGGTTGCACGTCAAGCATCTATCGTGGAGATGGTCAGCGTGGTTTCTTCCAGCACATCCAGCAGAACCCGGATGGTGTCCAATGCGGTAAACAGCGTCACATTGTGCTCCGTGGCGATCCGGCGGATCTTCGTGCCGTCCCGGCCGCTGGAACCGGGGTCCCGGGTGTTGATGACGTAGGCAATGTGTCCCTGACGCAGCGCGTTGGGGATTTCGTCGCTGCCGTCGCTGATCTTGCCCAGAACGTGGGTGCGGATGCCGTTTTCCTTCAGGAATGTGGCAGTTCCGGCGGTGGCCTCGATGTTGAAGCCCAGACGGTAGAACCGGCGGATCAGGGGCAGCGCTTCCTCCTTATCCCGGTCGGCGATGGTGGCAAGGACGGTGCCGTAGTTCTGCAGCTTCATGCCGGAGGCCTGCAGCGCCTTGTACAGGGCGCGGGTCATGGTGCGGTCATAGCCGATGGCCTCGCCGGTGGACTTCATTTCGGGCGTCAGATAGGCGTCCAGACCGCGAATTTTGTTGAAGGAGAACACTGGCGCTTTGACGTACCAGCGCTCCTTCTCGGCGGGGTAGATGTCGAAGAAGCCCTGCTCCTTCAGGCTCAGACCCAGAATCACGTCGGTGGCGATGTCCGCAAGGCTGTAGCCCGTGGCCTTGCTCAGGAAGGGGACAGTGCGGGAGGAACGGGGGTTGACCTCGATGACGGACACGTTGTCCTCCGGATCCACAATGAACTGCACATTGAACAGGCCGACAATGCCGATGCCCAGACCCAGCTTTTTGGCGTATTGCAGAATGATGCCCTTGACCTTGTCAGAGATGGAGAAGGAGGGGTAGACGGAGATGGAGTCGCCGGAGTGAACGCCGGTGCGCTCCACCAGCTCCATAATGCCGGGGACGAACACGTCCCGTCCGTCGCAGATGGCGTCGATCTCCACTTCCCGACCCTGAATGTATTTGTCCACCAGAACGGGCTTGTCCTCGTCGATCTCCACGGCGCTTTTCAGGTAATGGCGCAGCTGGGTCTCGTTTGCCACGATCTGCATGGCACGGCCGCCCAGCACGAAGCTGGGACGTACCAGCACGGGGTAGCCAATCTCATCCGCCGCCGCGAGACCGTCCTCGATTTTGGTGACGGCCTTTCCCTTGGGCTGGGGGATGTCCAGCTCTTTCAGGAGCTTTTCAAAGGCGTCCCGGTTTTCGGCTCTGTCGATGGCCTCGCAGCCGGTGCCGATGATCTTCACGCCCCGGTCATGGAGGGGCTGGGCCAGATTGATGGCGGTCTGGCCGCCCAGAGACGCGATCACGCCGTCGGGCTTTTCAAAATCGATGATGTTCATGACATCCTCGGGAGTCAAAGGCTCAAAATACAGCTTGTCGGCGGTGGTGTAGTCGGTGGAGACGGTCTCGGGGTTATTGTTGATGATGATGGCCTCGTAGCCCGCCTTTTTGATGGTCATGACGGCGTGGACGGTGGAGTAGTCAAACTCCACGCCCTGACCGATGCGGATGGGGCCTGCGCCCAGTACCACGATCTTCTTTTTGTTCGTCAGCCGGGAGACGTTCCTGCCGGTGTAGGAGGAGTAGAAGTAGGGGATATACGCGCCGGTGTGGCAGGTGTCCACCATACGGAAGGCCGGGAACATACCGTGTTCTCTGCGGAAATCGGACACGTCCGTCTCGGAGCATTTCCAGAGCCTGCTCACATATTTGTCGCTGAAGCCCATCTTCTTCGCGTCCAGAAGGGCTTCCGGCTCTTTGACGTGGAGTTTCAGGTATTCCTCCATATCCACAATGCGCTTGATGGCGTTCAGGAAATACACGTCGATGGCGGTGATCTCGTGGATCTGCTCCACGGTGACACCCCGGTAGACCATTTCCGCAATGGCGAAAATGTTGTCGGAGCGGAACACGCTGATATAGTCCAGCAGCTCCTCCGTGGTCATGTCGTCGAATTTGTGATGGTAGATGTGGTTCGCGCCTACCTCCAGAGAGCGGATGCCCTTGAGCAGGGATTCCTCCAGATTGGAGCCGATGCCCATGACCTCGCCGGTGGCCATCATCTGGGTGCCCAGAATGTTGATGGCGGAGGTGAACTTGTCGAAGGGGAACCGGGGCAGCTTGGTGATGACGTAGTCCAGCTTCGGCTCAAAGGCGGCGTTGGTGTTGGCGATTTTGATGTCCTCCAGCGCCATGCCCACGGCGATTTTCGCGGTGACCCGGGCAATGGGGTAGCCGGAGGCCTTGGAGGCCAGCGCGGAGGAACGGGAGACACGGGGGTTGACCTCGATGAGATAGTATCTGGAGGAATTGGGGTCGAGAGCAAACTGAACGTTGCAGCCGCCCTCCACCTTCAGCGCCCGGATGATTTTGATGGCGGAGTCGTTGAGCATCTTCATGTCGTGGTCGCTGAGGGTCATGATGGGGGCGACCACCATGCTGTCACCGGTGTGGACGCCCACGGGGTCGATGTTCTCCATGCCGCAGATGGTAATGGCGTGGTCACCCGAATCCCGCATGACCTCGAATTCGATCTCCTTGTAGCCCTTGACGGACTTTTCCACCAGAACCTGATGGACAGGGGAGAGGGCGAAGGCGTTGAGACCAATCTCCACCAGCTCGTCTTCATTGTAAGCAAAGCCGCCGCCGGTGCCGCCGAGAGTAAAGGCGGGACGAAGCACCACGGGATAGCCGATGCGCTTGGCGGCCTCCTTGGCCTCCTCCAGGGAATAGGAAATTTCGGAGGGGATGACCGGCTCGCCGATGGACTGGCACAGCTCCTTAAAAAGCTCCCGATCTTCGGCACGCTCGATGGACTCGCTGGAGGTGCCCAGCAGCCTGACCCGGCATTCCCGCAAAATGCCCTTCTTTTCCAGCTGCATGGCCAGATTCAGACCTGTCTGACCGCCGATGCCGGGGATGATGGCGTCGGGACGCTCGTAGCGGATGATCTTGGCGACATATTCCAGCGTCAGCGGCTCCATGTAGACCTTGTCGGCGATGATGGTGTCGGTCATGATGGTGGCGGGGTTGGAGTTGCACAGCACCACCTCGTAGCCCTCTTCTTTCAGGGCAAGGCAGGCCTGCGTCCCGGCGTAGTCAAACTCAGCAGCCTGACCGATGACGATGGGGCCGGAGCCAATGATGAGAATTTTCTTGATGTCGGTTCTTTTTGCCATGGTGTTTCTCCTCTCGTTATTTGGCGGTATGGGTTTCCGGAGCGGCGTATACCAGCTTTCCGTCACAGATGGTGGCAATGCACTTTCCATGGACCTGCCAGCCCGCGAAGGGCGTGGCTCTGCCCTTGGAAAGAAAGTCCTTCGGGTCGATGGCGTATGCGGCGTTCAAGTCCCAGATGCTGTAGTCTGTCCCCAGAGGAAGACCGAAGCGTCTGCGGGGATTGACACACAAAAGCTCCAATAGTTTGTTCAGGCTTAGAATGCCCGGTTTTACCAGACAGGTATACAGAATCGGGAAGGCGGTTTCGATTCCCACAATGCCGAAGGCGCTTTTTTCCAGCCCTCGGGATTTTTCCTCGGCGGAGTGGGGGGCGTGGTCGGTGGCGATCATGTCGATGGTGCCGTCCAGAATTCCCTGGATCAGGGCTTCCCGGTCTTCTTTTCCCCGGAGGGGCGGGTTCATTTTGAAACGACCGTCCTCCTGCAAGGCGCTGTCGTCCATCACCAGATAGTGGGGGCCGGTCTCGCAGGTCACGTCCAGTCCCTCGGCCTTGGCCTTGCGGATGAGCGCCACGCTTTCCTTCGCGGAGACGTGACAAACGTGGTAGGCGCAGCCGGTTTCTTTTACCAGCTGCAAGTCCCGGGCAATTTGCCCCCATTCGCTTTCGGAGCAGATGCCCCGATGGCCATGGGCTTTGGCATAATCACCGTCGTGGATGTACCCGCCCCGCAAGAGCGAGTTGACCTCGCAGTGGGCGACAATGGGCTTTCCAAGGGCTTTTGCACGAAGCATGGCCTGACGCATCAGGTCGTCACTCTGCACGCCCCGGCCGTCGTCGGAAAAACCTACCACGTCGGGCGCCATGCCCTCCAGGTCGGAAAGCATTTCGCCCTGTTCGTCGATTGTGATGGCACCGTAGGGGTAGACGTGAATGCAGGCGGTTTCCTCAATGAGACGGCGCTGAATCCCAAGATTCTCCACACTGTCCGGCACCGGGTTCAGGTTGGGCATGGTGCAGACCGCGGTATAGCCGCCCCGGGCGGCTGCCCGGCTGCCTGTGGCGATGGTCTCCTTATAAGAAAAACCCGGCTCTCTGAAATGCACATGCACGTCACAAAAGCCGGGAAAAATAACATATTCAGAAGAATCGAACCCGGAAAGACCGGGGGCGGAAAGGGAGGAACAAACCCCTTCGGAAAATACGGACCCCAAAGAAGCAGCGTAAACCTTGGCTTTCGTCATATTCGTCATGCTGATCTCCTTTCTAAAAAACGTCCTGCCAAAAGCGGCAAGACGGGCGGGATGAGCCGCTGAACTTATCCGTTAAATTATAGCATGGGCAGGAGTGGTTGTCAATTGGGAAAAATGGACATGGATACACCCGAAAACGGCGGGGCTTTTGGGCATAGGGGCGCGATTGAACTGCCCCCTTGTCTCTTTCTGGGAGAGGCGGTTGAGCGAAGCGAAGACGGGGAGGGAAAACAGGGAAAAAGCCCTCTCAGTCACCTTCGGTGACAGCTCTCCCAGAGGGAGAGCCAAGGGGTGTACCCTGTTTTATTTTTCTTCGCCTTCCGGGAGGACTCCCGACTCCTTGAGCCTGTCCAGCGCCGTCCGGTAGCCGCCGCCATATACGAGGCACCGGTTGACCCGGCTGATGGTAGCCGAGCTGGCACCGGTGGATTCCGAGACTTCGATATAGTTTTCGCCGCTGTCCAGCAGGCAGGCGACCCTGAACCGCTGGGACATGGCCTGCAATTCCTTGATGGTGGCCACGTCCTCAAAAAACAGGCGGCAGTCCTCCACCGTCCGCAGGGACAGAATGGCCTCGAAAAACAGATCTTCACCGGGATGTCGAATGATGTCCATGGCACGGATTCCTTTCGTCTTGGATGCTTTTCCTATACTTTACCACTTTAACCTGTTAAATACAAGACCCTTTTGGAGTTTTTTGCAGGAAAACCGGGGATGGATATGCCACTTTTTGTACGTTCCTCTGAAAAGACAAATGTCCCTGTGTGAGGCACTTTTTTCCGCACCAAACGCTTGACTTGCGCCTCCTGCGGTGCTAGAATTGGGAAATAAAATTTCAGAGAGGTGTTTACAATGGAAAGAAAAGATATTGACTGGGGCAATCTGGGATTTGGCTACGTCCAGACCGACATGCGCTATGTCTCCAATTTCCGAAACGGCCAGTGGGATGACGGCTGCCTGACCGATCAGGCCACCATTACCATGAGTGAGTGCGCCTGCGTTCTGCAATACGCCCAGACCTGCTTTGAGGGGCTGAAAGCATACACCACCGAGGATGGATGCATCGTCTGCTTCCGCCCTGACCTGAACGCCCAGCGGATGGCCAGTTCCTGCCGCCGCCTGAAAATGCCCGTGTTCCCCGAGGACAGATTCGTGCAGGCCGTAGTGGAGACCGTCCGCGCAAACTCCCAGTGGGTGCCGCCCTACGGCTCCGGCGCGACGCTGTACGTCCGTCCGTTCATGTTCGGCAGCGACGCCATCATCGGCGTCAAGCCCGCGACGGAGTATCAGTTCCGGGTGTTCGTCACCCCGGTCGGCCCCTATTTCAAGGGCGGCATCAAGCCCCTGAAGCTGCGGATTTCCGATCTTGACCGGGCGGCGCCCAAGGGCACCGGCGACGTCAAGGCCGGTCTGAACTACGCCATGAGCCTTTACAACATCGTGGATGCCCACGAGAAGGGCTTTGACGAGAACGTCTACGTGGACTCCGCCACCCGCACCCACATTGAGGAGACCGGCGGCGCCAACGTGATTTTCGTCACCAAGGACGGCAAGCTGGTCACCCCCAAGTCCGACACCATTCTCCCCTCCATCACCCGGCGCAGCCTGCTGCAGGTGGCGAAGGATTATCTCGGCATGGAGGTGGAGGAGCGCCCCGTGGAGTTGGCAGAGATCGGCGAATTTGCCGAGTGCGGCCTGTGCGGCACGGCGGCGGTCATCTCCCCTGTGGGCACCATTGTGGATCACGGCAAGGAAATTCACTACGCGGGCATGGGTCCCACCATCCAGAAGCTTTACGATACCCTTACCGGCATCCAGATGGGTCGTCTGGATGCCCCTAAAGGCTGGATCCGGATCATCGAGTAATGTACAATGTTCAAAAAAGGCAAGCCGTTTTTCGGCTTGCCTTTTTTGAACGGAATTACGCGAGGATAGGCTTCAGAGCGTCGGCGAGAACCTTTTCCTGTGCTTCGGCTTCCGCCAGATCCTTGCCCAGAGTGGTGAAGTAGGTCTTGATCTTCGGCTCGGTGCCGGAGGGACGGACGATGACCGTCGCGCCGCCTTCCAGATTGTACACCAGCACGTTGGCGGCGGGCAGGCCGGTCTGAGCGGTGTTCTGGTAGTCGGTGATTTTGGTCACCTTGTAGCCGCCAATCTCTACAGGGGGCTTCTCCCGCAGGGAGGCCATGATACCGGCCATCTTGTCCATGCCGGACAGGCCGGGGAACTCAAAGGAGTTCACCTTGTTCAGATACCGGCCGTACTTGGCGTAAATGGCCTCCAGCCGCGCCTTGATGGACGAGCCGATGGAACGGTAGTAGGCCGCCATTTCACAGATCAGCATGGAGCCGATAATGGCGTCCTTGTCCCGGACGTAAGGGCCTGCAAGGTAGCCGTAGGATTCCTCGAAGCCCAGAATGAAGCGGTCCACCTCACCGGCGGCCTCCAGCTTGGCGATCTGGTCGCCGATCCACTTGAAGCCGGTGAGAACGTTGCGCATTTCCACGCCGTAATCCGCGGCCACAATGTCCGCGAGGGGAGTGGAGACCAGAGACTTTACCGCCACGGGGCGCTTGGGCATGGTGCCTTTTTCAATGCGGCCCTGACAGATGTAGTCCAGCAGCAGCACGCCCACCTCGTTGCCGGAGACCAGCTCGTAGGAGCCGTCGGGGCAGCGGATGGCAATGCCAATCCGGTCGGCGTCGGGGTCGGTGGCCAGCATCAGATCGGCGCCGGTCTTCTCGGCCAGCTCCAGACCCAGCCGCAGAGCCTCGAAAATCTCCGGGTTGGGATAGGGGCAGGTGGGGAAGTTGCCGTCTGGGTACTGCTGCTCGGGGACAATGGTGATGTCGTCAATGCCGATGTCATGAAGCACCCGGGTGACCGGCACCAGACCGGAGCCGTTCAGGGGGGAGTACACCAGCTTCAGTCCGGCGGTTTTGCAGATGCCGGGGCGGACGGCGCAGGCTTCAATGGCGCTGTACAGCGCCTCCTTGCAGTCCTCGCCCACGTATTCGATCAGACCCTTGGCGATGCCGTCTTCAAAGGCCATCATCTCCGCACCGGTGAGAATGTCGGTTTTCTGAATTTCCGCGTATACCACGGCGGCGGCATCGTCCGTCATCTGGCAGCCGTCGGGGCCGTAGGCTTTGTAGCCGTTGTATTTGGCGGGGTTGTGGGAGGCGGTGATCATGATACCGGCATTCGCCTTGTAGTACCGGGTGGCAAAGGACAGGGCGGGAACGGGCATCAGCGCGTCGTAGATCCGCACCCGAATGCCATTGGCGGCCAGAACGCAGGCAGCGTTTCTGGCGAACACGTCGGAATTGATGCGGCTGTCATAGGAAATGGCGACCAGCTGGCTGCCGCCCTGGGTCTTGACCCAGTTCGCAAGCCCCTGCGTGGCCTGCCGGACAACGTAAATATTCATCCGGTTGCTGCCCGCGCCCAGAATGCCCCGCAGACCGGCGGTGCCGAATTTCAGCGCCACAGCAAAGCGCTCCTTGATCTCATTGTCCTGTCCCTCGATTTTCCTCAGTTCGTCGGTGAGGGCGGGGTCTTCCAG
>OLQB01002555.1_pt1 | contig 11642 bp, 9 predicted proteins | sample 1672681 | NCBI WGS metagenome assembly OLQB01 (sample SAMEA3136713, study PRJEB25190) | human gut metagenome | reverse complement strand
CGGGCCAGAAGCGCCCCGCCGGGGGCGTCCCGCGCTATCGGCTCTCGCTCGGCGTCCGGGCGGTCGGGCTGCGGGGCGATACGCTCTGCGGCGACTGCGGGACAAGCTTCCAGTGCGGCGTGACGCAGTATGTCCTGCTCTGCGACGGCATGGGCACCGGCTCCGGCGCGCAGTCCGACGCGCAGGAGGCGATCTCGGTCCTGCAATCGCTCTTAACGCTCGGCTTTGACGCGATGGCCGCGGCGGCGATGCTGAACGAGCTGTATGTCCTGCGGGGCGACGGGTGCTTTTCCACGGTCGACCTGCTGGAGATGGACCTTTGCACGGGCGAGGGGGCGCTTTATAAATGGGGCGCGGCCCCGTCCTATCTCAAGAAGGGTGGAACAGTCAAAAAAATAGGGACAGCCTCGCCTCCGCCGGGGCTGGGTGTGGGAGAGGAACACCGGGCCGAGCGTGTGGGGCTGTCCTTACAGAGAGGAGAGCAGCTGGTGCTTACCACCGACGGCATACCAGAAGCCGCCTGCGAGCAGTATCTGCGCGCGTGCGGGCCGCTTTCGCCGAGGGAGCTTGCCGCCGGGGTCGTCGCGTGCGCCAGCGAGTCAGAGCCTGATGACCGGACCGCGGTGATCGTTCAGCTCGATCCGGCCTCCATGCAGCCTCACCATACCACACGCCGCGCGCGAAGTGTGTCGAAATCGGGCGCGGAACCCCACATTTAGGAAATATTTTCTGTCGAAGCACAAAATACCGGCTCGAATCAGGCCGGATAAAGACGCAGCCTCACCCTGCCGCGGCAGGGTGAGGCTTTGCGCTTATGTTGCGAACAGCAGCTTCATCATCAGCGGGATCGTCAGCAGGCTCAGAAGCGTGCTGACAAACACGCCGGAGGAGGCGGCCGTCTCGTCGGCGCCGTATTGGTAGCTCAGGATCGTCGTGTTGGTGGCGATGGGCATACACAGAAGCACGGTCAGCACGCACAGTGCAAATTCATTCGTCAGCACGTGCCGCAGAACGGCATACGCCAGCAGCGGCACGGCCGCCAGCTTGAGCGCGGACAGCGCGTAGATCTGCCAGCTTCCGAAGATCTGCTTAAAGCGCATCTGCGCAAGCGAGCAGCCCACGATCAGCATGACGACGGGGCTTGTGATATCGCCGACATATTTGACGGTCTGGTGCAGCAGCGCGGGCGGCTGCCAGCCGGACAGATAGACCGCGAATGCCGCAAGCGACGCCGCGACGCACGGCTGCCGCAGCACCTTCCACTGAAACCGGAAGCGCGCCGCGCCGCGCATCAGACTTGCGCCGTAGCTCCAGCAGAAGAGCTGGAAAAACAGCACGAAGATCGTGACGTAAAACGCCGCGCCGCTGCCAAGCAGAGACTCGACGACGGGATAGCCGAGAAAGCCGGTGTTGGAGAAGATGAACATGAACCGGTACAGCCCGCGCTCCGCGTCCCTGACGCGCAGCAGCCGCACGGCCGGGAAGCTCAGGGCGATCAGCGCAAGATAGATCAGCGCGATCAGCCCCGCCAGCCGGAGCGTCTGCCCGGTCGAGAGCAGGCGCTCCCCCGTCAGTGCGGAGGCGAGGATCTGCATGGGGTTTGCAACGTTTACGACGAGCGCCGAGAGCTTTTTGTTGCTCTGCGTGTCCATCACGCCGCCCTTTGCGGCGCAAAAGCCGCAGGCCATGCAGAAAAACAGCATGACCATCCTCCGGCACAGGGAGAGAATATCCATCCTGCCCGCTCCTTCCTGCCGGGCAGAGGCCGGCCTACAACGGACTTTTTTTGATTTTCGCGAACGCGCGGGGGTATTTCGTCGGCGTGGGCCTGATTTTGCGGATGACAACAGCCTTATGCAGCGCGTCCTGAATGGGATACTCGTACACCTGCTCGATCATTCCGCCCAGCAGCGCCACGGCGCGCTTTGCTTCTTCCATCTCCTCGCCCGCCAGCGCGCCCTTCATCGCCAGAAACGCGCCGCCTACCTTTACATACGGCAGGCAGAGCTCTGCGAGGATATTCAGCCGCGCCACGGCGCGGGACGTCGCAATATCATACTGCTCCCGGCGGGTCTGGACAAATTCTTCCGCCCGGGCAGTGACGACCTCGGCCTCCACGCCCAGCTGCGGCAGAATTTCCCGCAGCCATGTCATGCGCTTGGCCAGAGAATCCAGAAGCGTCAGCTCGATCGACGGCTCGGCGATCTTCAGCGGAACGCCGGGAAAGCCCGCGCCGCAGCCGATATCGATCACGCGCTTTCCGGAAAAGTCCTCCGCCCGCAAAAGCGCGATGCAGTCGAGAAAATGCAGCTCGGCCACAGCCTGCGGCTCGGTGATGGCCGTGAGGTTCATGACCTTGTTTTTTTCGATCAGCGCCTGCCCGAACGCGCAGAGCGTGTCGATCTGCTCCGGCGATAAGCCGGAGCGCGCTTCCAGTGCTTCCCTCATTGATCTGCCTTTCGGATATACAGCACGCCGAGCGTTCCCGGCCCGCAGTGGCTGCTGACGGTGCAGCCGGCCCGCGTGACGCAGATCTCCTCAAACGGCTGTAACTTTTGCACAGTTTCCACAGCCTTTTGCACCGTTTCTTCCGACACGCCGGAGTGCGTGATGAACACGCGGCGCAGTTCCAGATCGCTGCGGTTTCCAATTTTGTCGGTGATATACTCGCAGACGCATTTGTCAAAGCTGCCGCGGTATTTTTTGCCGACGCCCATTTTGCCGTCCTTGACCTCAATGCACGGGCGAAGCTTTAAAAGATTTGCGCCCAGAAGCGTCACGGCGGAACAGCGGCCGCCCTTTTTCATGTAATCCAGCCGGTCGAGAATGAAGCTGGCCTCCACGCGGCCCGTCAGATCGTGCAACGCCGCGACGATATCGTCCGGCGCCATGCCCTCGCGCGCCATGCGCTCGGCCTCCAGCACGACAAGGCCGTGGCCTGTGGATAAATTTCTGGAATCGACGACGTACACGTTGTCAAAATCCGCCGCCGCCAGCTTTGCGTTCTGGTAGCAGCAGGAGAAGTCCAGAGAGATACAGACGTGGATGACGAAGTCGTTTTTTTTCGACAGCTCCGTGAACGCGCGGACATAATCGGCCAGATTGACCGCCGCCGTCTGCGGCAGACTTCCGCCGGCGGAGACGTGGGCATAGATATCGTCGGGCTTGACGTCCACGCCGTCGCGCAGCGTCTTGCCGTCCATGCTCACATAGAGGGGCAGCAGGCGGATATTATACTGTTCCAGCTGCTCCGGGCTGAGATCACAGGTAGAGTCAGACGTGATCTGATATCGCATAGAGAGTCCCTTCCTTTTTTTCATCTGCATCCTTGCAGGATGCGCGTGCTTGGCGCAGCGTTCGGAAAAAGTCGCGCAGCGCCTGTGAACATTCCGCTTCCAGTATGCCGCCGCTGACCTCCGGCTGAAAGCAGCCCGGCAGATGCAGCAGATCGACAAGACTTCCCGCCGCGCCGGATTTTGGATCTTTCGCGCCGAAGACGACGCGCGGCAGATGCGCGTTCAAAATCGCGCCTGCGCACATGGGGCATGGCTCCAGCGTCACGTACAGCGTACACTGCCACAGCCGCCAGCCGCCGAGCGTCCGGCAGGCCTCGCCGATGGCCTCCAGCTCTGCGTGGGCCAGCGCCGTTTTTCCCTTTTCGCGCCGGTTGCGTCCGCGGCCGACAATGCGGTCTTCCAGCGTGATCACACACCCCACCGGAACCTCGCCGTCCGCCGCCGCCTCCCGCGCAAGCAGGAGCGCCTCGCGCATCATTGCCTCATCCAAATCCGTACACACACCTCCACGGCAAGAGTTATTCTATCATACCCGAAAATGGAAGATTCGTCAACACCCGCTGTGCGGCGCTTTCCTTGGGAAAACGGGCTTTTTGCTTGCTTTTAACAGGCGGACGCGATATACTGAATATATCAGGCAGCGACGCTGCAAAGAATGGATGGAAGAAAGGATCACGACGGTATGAGTACTACATATCAGAATCTGACCCCCGCACAGCTGCGCGAGGAATACACAGCGGTCAAAGCGCAGTTCGACGCGCTGAAGGCGAAGGAGCTGAAGCTCAACATGGCAAGAGGCAAGCCCGGCAGGGAGCAGCTTGACCTCGTCTCCGGCATCCTGAGCATCCTCAAAACCCCGGAGGACTGCATTTCCGGCGGCGTCGACGCCCGCAACTACGGCGAGCTTTCCGGCCTCAAAGAAGCGAAGGAATACTGGGCGGATGTGCTCGGCTGCAAACCGGAGGAGTGCTTCATCGGCGGCAACGCGTCGCTGACGCTCATGTACGATCTGGTCAGCAAGGGCTATACGCACGGCCTTGCACGCTCGGAAAAGCCGTGGTGCAGGCTGGACACCGTCAAGTGGCTCTGCCCGGCCCCCGGCTATGACCGCCATTTTAAAATCACCGAGTCGTTCGGCTTCGAGCTGATCACCATCCCCATGACCCCGGCCGGCCCCGATATGGACAAGGTCGAGCAGGCCGTGAAGGACCCGGCGGTCAAGGGTATGTGGTGCGTGCCGAAATACTCCAACCCCGACGGCATCATCTATTCCGACGAGACGATCGCGCGCATCGCGGCTTTGAAGCCCGCCGCGCCCGATTTTGCCCTCATGTGGGATAACGCCTACTGCATCCACGAGTTTGACGGCGAGTTCGTCCCCTTCCGGGACATCCTGACGCTCTGCCGCGAGGCGGGAAACGACGGCATGGTCTATGAGTTTGCTTCCACGTCCAAGGTCACGCTCCCCGGCGCGGGCTTCTCCGTCATGGCCACGAGCGAGGATAATCAGGCGTATCTGCAGAAGCTCATCGGCATCCAGACCATTTCCTATGACAAGGTCAACTCTCTGCGCCATGTGCGCTTTTTGAAGGACAAGGCCCACACGCTGGAGCTGATGAAGCAGCACGCGGCCGTTCTGAACCCGAAGTTCCAGTGCGTCCTGCGCCATCTGGACACCGAGATCGCGCCGCTCGGCATTGCGTCCTGGCAGCGGCCGAAGGGCGGCTATTTCGTCTCGGTCAACACGGCTCCGGGGCTTGCCAAGCGCACGCTGGCGCTGTGCAGGGAGGCAGGCGTCGTCATGACAAGCGCAGGCGCGACGTTCCCCTATGGCCGCGACCCACAGGATTCCAACATCCGCATCGCCCCGTCCCTGCCCCCGGTCGAGGAGCTGGAGCAGGCCATGGAGATCTTCTGCACCAGCCTGCGCCTGGCCGCACTGGAGCAGCGGATGCAGTAACAGGACCAGGAGCACTTGTAGGGGCGGACGACTCTGTCCGCCCGCAGCAGGCAGCGCCTTTTACGGAAAACTGCACAGAAATTGTACATATTCCATACCACGCACCCCAAGGAGCAGCACATGAAGGTTTTGATTCTCGGCGGCGGGGCCAGCGGACTGATGGCCGCGCTTTCCGCCGCGCAGGATGAACGGAATACCGTCACCGTTCTCGAACGGCAGTCGCGCGTCGGGCGCAAGCTGCTCGCCACCGGCAACGGCCGGTGCAACCTGACGAACCTCGACTTGTCCCCGGTGCACTATCACGGACAGGACGCGGGCTTTGCCCGCGCCGCGCTTTCGCGCTTTGACGGGAAGGCGACGCTGGACTTTTTCCACGCGCTGGGCCTTCTGACCACGGCAGAGCCGTCCGGGCGGGTCTATCCCCTGTCCGATCAGTCCAACAGCGTTGTGGACGTGCTGCGGTTTGCCGCTGCGCAGGCGGGCGTGCAGCTCGTCTGCGGCTTCGACGCGCAGAGCGTGAAGAAAAAAGCGCGCGGCTATCAGGTCACAGGCGCGGACGGCAGCGCGTATTTTGGAGATAAGCTGATCATTGCCTGCGGCGGCTGCGCGGGAAAGGCGCTGGGCGGAACGATGTCCGGCTACGAGCTTCTTGCCCAGCTCGGCCACAGCCGCACGGCGCTGCACCCCAGCCTCACGCAGATCCGCACGGATCCGGCCCCTATCCGGGGGCTGAAGGGCGTCCGGGCCGACTGCCGCATCCGTCTGCGCGCAGACGGCAGAACGCTGCTGGAGGACGCGGGCGAGGTGCAGTTTACCGAGACGGGCGTTTCCGGCCCAGTTGCATTCGCGCTTTCGCGGGCAGCGGGACAGGCACAGGGCGCCGGGCTGCTGCTCGATTTTCTGCGGGAGTATCCCGCGCCGCAGGTGCGGGCGCTTTTGCAGGCACGGCGCGAAGCGTTCCCGGCGCTCGCCGGCGAGGAGCTGCTTTCCGGTATGCTCCATCCGCGCCTCGGCAAGACGCTCTGCCATGCCTGCGGCCTCGGCGCGCAGCCGCTTGCGTCCGGTTCCGACGCGCCGCTGGAAGCGCTGGTATCTGTTATCAAATATTTTTCTCTTCCCGTCACGGGCGTTTCCGGCTTCGAGAGCGCACAGGTGACGGCGGGCGGCGTCCGGACGGCAGAATTCCGCGCCGACACGCTTGAAAGCAGGCTCGCCCCCGGCGTGTTCGCCTGCGGCGAGGTGCTGGACATCGACGGCGATTGCGGCGGCTACAACCTCCAATGGGCCTGGTCGTCCGGCTTCGTAGCCGGAAAGCTGGGGAAGATTTGAACGTATTCCTTGCTCGTTTGTAGGGGCGGACGACCTGTCCGCCCAGCAGAATGCAGGGGTTTTCGAGAAAACTTCGGCAAATTCGAAACATTTTCGGGCTGACAGAGTCGTCGGCCCCTACAGAAATTGCATTCCCGCCTGTTAAAACAGGCTCGACATACTTTGACAATAAAATAGGAGAACACATATGGATATCACACTCAGAATGAGCGACCACGCGCTGACTGCGCGCGCTGCTGCCGCTGCCGGGATCGTGCTGCTGCAGAACAAGGATCGGACGCTCCCGCTGCTGCCGCAGGAGGACGGCGCGCCGCTGCCCGTCGCCGTGTTCGGCGTCAAACAGCTGCAAACCCCCGCCTTTGACAAAACCATGACGCCGTGGCGCTCCATCGGCGTGCTGGACGGCCTTGCGGCAAGCGAGACGGTCAGGCCCGATGCGCTTCTGGCCCGCAAATACCGCACCTGGGCCGTAGAGCACCCGGAGGGCAGCGAAATGCCGCTGACGAATCTCGATTTCGGCGCCCTGCGCCACGACTGCGCGGCGGCTGTCGTCGTCATCGGCCGGACGCCGGAGCGCTATGGCCTCCGGCTGACCGACGAGGAGACGGCTATGCTGACGCGCGTCACGTCCGTGTTCGACCGGACGGTGCTCGTGCTGGCGGCGCCGGGATTTATCGAGCTGAACGAGGCCATGCTCTCCTGCAGCGCGATCGTCTTCCTCGGCCTTGCCGGGCAGGAGGCGGGCGGGGCGCTGGCCGACGTGCTGACGGCGAAGGTCATGCCGTCCGGCCATCTTTCCTTCAGCTGGCCCGAGCGCGCGGAGGCGTTTGCGGACGCCTGCGCCGCAGCGGATCAGTTTACCGGCTACCGCTATTTTGATTCCTTCGGCGTTCCCGTGCGCTATCCGTTCGGCCACGGTCTGAGCTACGGAACGGTCGCGTTCGGCAGTGTCTCGGCAGGGCTTGACGGCTGCGACGTGACGGTGAGCGCCGAGCTGGTCAACACCGGAGAGGAATTTGCGGCCAGCGAGCTTGTACAGGTCTATGTGACGCGGCCCGAGGGCGACCTGACGCGGCCTGTCAGCTTTTTGAACTGCTTCCGGAAGAGCCGCCTGTTGGCCCCCGGTGAGAGCCAGACAATTACGCTGCGCTTCCCCATCACCGAGCTTTCTGTCTACCGCGAAAGCGCGCACGCGTTCGTGCTGGACGCGGGGTATTATGATATCCGTATCGGCACGAGCAGCCGTGCCTGCTATCTGGCAGGCTCCATCCGTCTGACGCGCAGTGCCGTGGTGCAGGCGGCAGAGCCGCTCACCATGCCTGCCGCGCAGGAGCGCAGGCGGCCCGAAGCCGTCTGCTTCCAGTTCCCCGAGGATCTGGCCGAGATCGAGCAGGCGCACAAGCACGCCATCCGCTTCTCGGATCGCAATCTGCCCCGCCGCAGCCGCAGAAAGGGCCGGGAATTTACCGGCTGCCGCCCGGACGGGGCGCATCATACGCTTGCTGACGTGCGCGAGGGCCGGTGCAGCGTGTTCCATCTCGTGGCCGATATGGACACGGAAAATCTGGAGCGGCTGGTCTGCGGCTTCGGCAGAGAGGAAGCGTCCGTCCCCGGCGCGCTCGGCGCGTCGGCTGCGATCGAACGCTATGGGATTCCCGCCGTCCAGATCGCGGGCGGCGCGCAGGGACTGCGCCTGCTGCGCGATATTCCCGATGAGGAAACCGGCGAGATCGTCCGGCGGCAGTGCGCGACCGTCTTCCCCGCGCCTGCGCAGCTGGCCTGCTCGTTTGACCAGGAGGTCGTCCGGGCTGTCGGACGCGCGGTGGGCCTTGAAATGGCGGAGCTCGGCGTTCAGCTCTGGCTGGGGCCGGATACAGGCATAATGCGTTCGCCGCAGGAGAAGCGGTTCGCGGAAAAATGGTCGGAGGACCCGGTCGTCTGCGGCGCTATGACCTCGGCGCTGGCCGCGGGCGCATGGCCCTATGGAACGGCTGCGCTGCACGCACAGAGCCTGCCGGAGACCGTTTCCGTTTCCCAGTCCGCGCTGCGCGACGTGTACGGCCTTCCGTTTGAGATCGCGGCAAACAGCTGCCGCGCGGCAAAGCTGCCGGACTGCGCCATCTCCGGCCAGCGGCTCACGGAAAACAGTCCGCTTCTGCGTGCATGGCTGCTCGACTGCGGCTACGGCGGGATGCTCTGGGGCGATGAAACGCTCCGTTCCGACCGCATCGGTCTGGAAAAGGCGGCGATCCGGATCCTGAAATGGATGCTGCAGGCAAAAAAGCTGTGAAAAACATGGAAGAAGCTGTGAAAAGTCATTGCAATCAGCAGCGAAAGCTGATATAATCAAAATTGCTCCCCCCTGTGAGGGGGCAATTCTGACACCGGGGTACGGTTCGCCGCGGTCCGGTGCGGAATAATATTATGAAAGAGGTAGATTTTCAAATGAAGAAGTATCTTGCACTGCTTCTGGTTCTGGTCATGGTCCTGAGCCTGGCTGCCTGCGCAACCAAGACCGAGCCCGAAACCACCACCGAACCCGAAAAAACCACCACGGAACCCGCTCCCGCAGAAGAGACCAAGGACGAAGAGCCCGCTCCTGCTGAGGAGACCAAGGAAGAAGAACCTACCGAAGAGCCGGCTGACAACACCGAGTACGCAGTCGCCATGATCACCGACTACGGCGATATCACCGACCAGTCCTTCAACCAGACCACGTATGAAGCCTGCAAGGCGTTCTGCGAGGACAACGGCGTGGAGTTCAGCTACTTCAAGCCCGCCGGCGACAACACCGCTGACCGTGTCGCCATGATCGAAAAGGCTGTTGACGAAGGCTACAACGTCATCGTGATGCCGGGCTATGCATTCGGCGGCGCGATCGTCGAGGCTGCTCCGGAATTCCCCGATGTCAAGTTCATCGCGCTCGACGTTGCCAAGGGCGACCTGCTCGAGGCCGGTGTTGCCAAGGCTGGCGAAAGCTATGACTACAACCCCGACAACTGGGAGCTCGAAAAGTATGTTGACATGAGCAATGTCTACTGCGCAATCTATCAGGAAGAGCTCTGCGGCTACATGGCCGGTTACGCTGCTGTCAAGCTGGGCTACAAGAACCTCGGCTTCCTGGGCGGCATGGCCGTTCCCGCCGTTGTCCGCTATGGCTACGGTTTCGTGCAGGGCGTTGACGCTGCGGCTGCCGATCTGGGCCTGTCCGACGTCACCCTGAACTACATCTATGGCGGTCAGTTCTCCGGCGATGTTGATATCACCGCTGTTATGGATACCTGGTATGCAAACGGCACTGAGGTCGTCTTCGCCTGCGGCGGTGGCATCTACACCTCCGCTGTCGACGCTGCCAAGAAGGCGAACGGCAAGGTCATCGGTGTTGACGTTGACCAGGCTGGCGTGATCGCAAACTACGCGGGTGTTGACGGCCTGACCGTTACCTCCGCGATGAAGGGCCTGTACCCCGCTACTTACGACGCTCTGAACGACATCATCAACAACGGCAACTGGGCCAACTACGTTGGCAAGATCGCAACGCTGGGCCTCGTCTCCGCGGACGATCCCGAGGCGAACTACGTCCAGATCCCGATGGGCGAGGGCACACAGTGGTCCGACAGCTTCACGCAGGACGACTACAAGGCGATGGTCGCTGATATGTACAGCGGCAAGATCACCGTCAGCAACGACACCACCAAGGCCGCTTCCGACTTCGCTACTGTTATCACGGTCGACGATCAGGGCGCGATCAAGGGCTAATTCGTTCGAACTGACAATCAAGTCCTAATAAAAGGGGGACGGACAACAGTCCGTCCCCTCTTTCTATATCAGATATTTCCCATCAAGGAGGAATCGCCATGGGTAAGACCATCGGCATTTTAGGCGGCATGGGACCGCTTGCAACGGCGGATTTGTTCCGCAAGATCACGCTTCTGACAGATGCAGCCTGCGACAACGAGCACATCCGCGTCTATATCGATTCCAACGCTCGCATTCCAGACCGCACGGCAGCGATTTTGTCCGGCGGGCCGGATCCTGTGCCGGAAATGGCCTCGGCTCTGCGCTCGTTGGAGCGCTGCGGCGCGGACTGCGTTATCATGCCGTGCAACACCGCGCATTATTTCCTTCCCCGCCTGCAGGCCATGACAAGCCTGCCGTTTCTCAGTATGCTCGAGGCTACGGCGAAGACATGCGCAAAGGATTTTCCCGGCCAGACCGCTGCAATCCTCGCAACGAAGGGCACGCTTGCAACCGGCCTTTATGAAAAGGCGCTGAATGCACAGGGCGTGCACTGTCTTGTGCCGGACGAAGGCGAGCAGGATGTGCTGATGCACCTGATCTACGATGTTGTGAAGGCATCCAAGCCGCTTGAACCGGAGCAGGGTGCATGGCAGGCGCTTCTGGACGGACTTCGCGCGCGCGGCGCGGACTATTTTATCCTCGGCTGCACGGAATTGCCTATTATCGCCGATACTTTGCCGCAGCCCGGGCCATTCGTTGACCCGACGGCAGAACTTGCGAAGGCAGCTATCCGCATCTGCGGCTACAAAGTCAAGGGCGAATGAACCGGCAAACAGACAACAGGCTTCCCATCGAACGGGTTCGATGGGAAGCCTGTTTTTGCTGTGTATAAGCACCATATTACAGCGTGAGCGTATGGTATGCCGCCGGAAAGCGTTTTCCACTGAAAAACGCCGTCTTCCAGCGTCAGATAGCCGCGTGCGGAGCCGTTTTTCGGAATGGAGACAGAGCCGGGGTTCAAATAGAGGTTTTCCTCGCCGAACGGCTCCCACGCGGGTACATGTGTATGGCCGTGCAGGAGAATATCGCCGGGGCAGAGCGGCGGCAGGTGCGCGGTGTTGTAGACGTGGCCGTGCGTGGCGTAGATCAGCCGGTTTCCAACCGGGAAGATGCTGTAATCAGCCAGAATCGGGAAGGATGTACCGATTTTACGGGAATCTTCGGCGAATTCACAGCTGCCCAACGGGGCGATGTGCGCATCGCCCCCTACATCCAAAGAGGTAACTGCTTGCGGATTCGCCGCAAATTCTCGAAGG
>OLQB01002553.1_pt1 | contig 11655 bp, 9 predicted proteins | sample 1672681 | NCBI WGS metagenome assembly OLQB01 (sample SAMEA3136713, study PRJEB25190) | human gut metagenome | reverse complement strand
CTCATGCATCTGGTCGCATCCTCGCGGAGCGTTTTTATGTAATAGGAACATTACGGAGTAATTTCCTATTACATAAATACAAAAAGGAGACATGCCATATGGCACATCCCCTTATCTGAGGTTCTTCTTATTGTCAAATTTTATTCGTAATATTCGTCTCCGTAATCTCCGCTGTCATCACTGTAGTCGCTTCCGTCGTCCGAGCTGTAATCACTTCCGTCATCACTGCTTCCATCCCCGCTGTCAGAAGATGTCTGTGCCGGTTCTGTGTCACCAACACCGGCCACACCGGTTGCATTCTTGATTGTTGTATAAATCGACTTCTGAGCATCTGTAAGGACGTCCACATGTACCTTCTGTATCTCTACAGCCGCATCGTCAATATCCTTCTGCTGATAATAGCTGAGCGCCATCAGAAGAGCCTGATAGCTCTCGCTCTTTGCCTGCTCAGTTGTCAGTTCCTGTGTCACGGACTCTACCGTATCACCGGATTCTTTCGCTTCACCCTGTGCTTTATTGAGCTCGGCGCCCTGACTTGCAAGCGATTCACTGTACTGCACAATCTGCTGGTTAGCCTCCTGATAGATTCCCTGACGTATTGACGGAACCGCAAGAAGCCAGAATGCCGCAGCACCTGCAAGAATACCTGTGACCAGTATAAAGAATGCTGAAATGCGTGAATGCTCTTTGTATATTGTCTGCGGAGTCATACGATCCACATTTAAAAGATCTGTATCTTCATCTGCTTTTATCTTTCCGGAACGGAACAGACCTTTTTTATTTTTCTTTTCGAGTTTTGTGGTCACTCCCGTCTGCTCGTCTACTTCACGTAAGAATCGAAGTGTTGTTGTATTTGTCTTATCGATTCTGGCAGCTTTTTTGAGGATTCTTCGCGCGCGGTTCCATTCTTCGTTTTTGATCTGGATAAGTGCCAGAAGATGATATCCCTTGATCAGCTTTGAGTTCTGTGCAAGGATCTTACGCAGCTGGATCGCAGCCATATCCTCATGCCCTTCCCTGCACAGAAGCAGTGCATGATTGTATTTCTTGATCGTTTCATTGATCGCTGCAAGCTTATTCGGGTTTGCCTGCAGTTTATTGATATACTCGGATGCCTGATTTCTTGTCGGCTGAAGGTTTTTGCTGATCACCCATTCGCTGAGCGCAGAAACTACCTCTCCCGTCTCAAAATAAACCAGTCCCAGAAGATTACGCGCCTGGATATTTCGTTTGTCATACATAAGGCTCTGTTTCAGACAGGCAATTGCACCGGAAAGGTCACGAATACTTGCCTTTTCCAGCCCCTGATTATAGAAAACTTTGGACAGGTAATCTACTTTTTTCTGAATCAGTACATTATATCCACAGTTCGGGCAGTAATCGAGATCCCGGTCTGTGAGGAATGCACCGCAGTTCATACAGTTCATGTAGTTCTCCTTATATTTACTTTATCCGTCGGTTACTCTTGGCTTCTCTTAAGACTTCCTGAAGTACATCCAGAATATCTGTCAGCTCTCTGTCATAAATCGCACCTTCAGCGTCTGTAACATCCAGACATGGTTCAAATTTTTTCAGTTCTTCTTCGTAATCGATCATATCGTTCTCCTTTATTTTCTGGTTCCCTTCAGGATAGCCGTCTTGATCTCGCCTACCAGATAAAGAGAACCAACGCAGAACAGCATACCATCCTCGCCCTTCTGCTCAAGTGCCTTCTTAAATGCCATCTCCACATTTTCACACGCTTCCGCGCTCGGACATCCCTGCTCTTTAAATATCTCTGCAAGGTGCTCCGCAGGGACCTTACGATACCCGCCCACCTGTGTTACGATCACATGGCAGAAGCTGATCTTGTCCAGAATTGTCCGGATCATATCTGTATAATCCTTATCATCCACTGCTGAAAAAAGAAGTGTCAGCGGATAGTCTTTCTGAAAATAAGCGGCAGTTTCAACAAATTTTTCGACACCGTCCTCATTGTGTGCTCCGTCCACGATCACACCCGGAAGAACAGTTTCCATACGTCCCTGCCAGCGTGTCTCACGGACACCACGACATACTGCATCTTCAGAGACAGAAATATGATTCTTCATAACCTCGATTGTTTTCAGCGCAAGCATACTGTTCATAACCTGATACTTTGCTATAAACGGTATGGAAAATGCTGTATTTCCATAATACTCATTCTTAAATGAAAAATCAATGCCCGACATTGTATTTCGGAGGATCTCTGCATCCTCTCTCTTCACTTCATAATATGGACTTCCCAGCTCCTGTGCCCTCTCACTGATGACTTTTGCCGCTTCCGCATCATTACCGTCATAGATCACCGGTACTCCTGGCACAATGATGCCAGCCTTTTCGCCTGCAATCGCAGTAATCGTGTTTCCCAGATACTGCATATGGTCAAAACTGATTGATGTGATCACACATGCCAGCGGATGTTCTACTGCAGTCGTTGCATCCAGTTTTCCACCGAGTCCTGTCTCAAGGACTACATAATCCACACCTGCATCGGCAAATATCACCATTCCCATCAGAAACAGGAATTCAAAATACGTCGGATGATAACTGCCCTCTGCGACAAGTTCATCTGCAAGCTTTTTTACTTTTTCAAAGGCATGCAGAAAAGTATCATCTTCAATATTTTTTTCATTGATCTGAAATCGCTCATTGATCGTAACAAGATGCGGAGAAGTAAATAACCCGCAGGAATATCCTGCCTCACGAAGGATTGATGTCAGGAAGGCACAGGTACTGCCCTTTCCGTTTGTTCCTGCTACGTGAATGACCTTAAAGCGCTCTTCGGGACTGCCGAGACGTCTCAGGCATTCTTTTGTATGTTCCAGTTTGTTTTTGGTTGTAAATTTCGGAGTTTCTTCAATATAAGCAACAGCTTCTTCGTAATTCATAAAAAAATTCACCACTTTATCTAATGTATTCGCAGCGTTCCGCTCTTAAAAAAATCAGAACGCTACGATATCATTATATATGAGTGGTGAAAGATGTCCAGTACTAATCGTAATCTTTTATTCGTCAGGATTCATTCTCTTCCGTCGGAAGTTTCCATTTGTTTTCAGAATACAGCATATATGCCGATCGATCGTAGCTCTTGCTCAGTGCTTTTCTCGTCGAGCTGTTGCTTCGCTGCGAAACGGAAACCCTGTCAAAATCGTTTAACTCCGTTCCTGAGATCATCAGCGTCGTAGGGTTGATATATACGGTATCTACCCATTCGCCGTTCAGTTTTACCTGACTGGACGGTGTGAAATTCGTACCCTTCAGCCGATAAGTGAAATCCGTATCCGAAACAAGTTCCATGGAATCCAATGATACATCATAAAGACCCATATGCATTTTGGTCCGCTCAAAAGTCTCTCCGTTTTCTTTATAAGAATAACGGTCTCCATACAACAGATCATACTGCAGTGTTTCCAGATCCACCTGATAGTTTCTGGTGTTTCTTCTTGCCTGATGATAACGGAAGATCGTTCCTTCATGGATTCCGGCACGGTCCATTACCTCAGCCGCCATCTGATAAGCTGCCAGATTGACGTCTTTCTTTTCCATGCCGAAATTGTCCCACATAACATACTGTGTCTGGAACAGATATTTATTTTTCAGATCTTCAACTGTCAGTCCCATAGTCGGAAGGTGGTCACCATACATAACAAGGATCACGTCTTCCGGATAATCTGCAAGTGCATCTGTCAGTTCTTTTACAAAATTATCCATCTCATGGATTTCGTTACAGTAGTATTCCCACTGATTATTCTGTGCTTCGGTAGCTGCACCGGTAACGGTGATCTCCGGATCATCGATCAGCTGTTCTTCCGGATAAGCACCATGTCCCTGCGTGGAAATCGTATAAATATAATCCGATCCATTCGTAGAATCCAGACATTTAAGAATCTCATCTGTCAGAACTTCATCCTTTGTCCAGCCAAGCGGGTTCTTATCTTCTTCCTCCGGCATATATTCTGCCGAAGTAAAAGTATCAAATCCAAGATTCGGGAAAATACTCCTTCTTCCATAGAAATTGGCTTCATTGTTATGTACCGCATGTGTGGTATAACCCAGATTTTTCAGTACATAAGGTGCACTTTCGCAAGTCGTTTCTTTCAGAATACTCTTATATGGATACTCACCCGGTCCGAAATAATGCAGACTCATACCGGTGATTGATTCAAACTCGGTATTTGCGGTACCGGCACCTACGGCCGGAACTTTATAATAACCGGAGGTGTACTCCTTCATAAGTTTCCGGAAATTCGGAATCGGGTCTTCCGAAATCTTCAGATAATTGACCAGTGTCGGATCAAAGAAAGATTCCAGCTGCAGGAAAAGAATGTTCGGCTTACTGCTATCGCTGGTCGCCGGAAGGTTGTCTTCTGTCTTCTCAATTCTCCGGATCTCCTTTTCGGAATAATCCCTTGGGCAGCTGATTCCTGTATCAAAGATCGTAACTGCCAGACAATATGGATATCCGTAATCCTCATAGGCAAATGCAATATTACCAAAATAATTGGAAAGTACTCTCTTATCCAGAGCAAGCTGCGTGATTCCTGCAAATGCTGCCACAGCGACAACTACCATTAAAAGATCATAGCGAAATTTCACTCTGCGTTTATACTTCGGTCCCCTGATAAGAAGCGCCAGAAGAATAAGGACAAACAGTCCCAGCACAATCAATGCAATTATCACACCCCATGCAGGCAGATACTTGTTTAAGATTGCCATACCATCCGTCAGAAGATGCAGATCGGGACCTGTAAACGGTGTAACCCTGTTTGCAAGGATTATGCCGTTTATGATTCCGAGAAGCAGCCAGAATATTGCGATCAGCACTCGCCAGAATGTCCTCCGGCGGAACAGATACGCGATTAGGCTGGTAACAAAGATCAGTCCCGCATTGTATGCAAATACCAGCGGTTTTCCTGTCATATAATTCCATGCCTCAACGAAAGAATGGCGGCTGATCGCTTCAATCAGGAAGTAACCGGCAGCACTGCAAAGTGCATGAAGCAACAAAGAAATTTTATTGCACACTTTATACAATCTCATCCAAATGCTCCTTTATTATTTCTCCATCTGTTTAAGCTGTGTATTTACTTTTTCCATCATTTCTTCGTATTTCTGAAGTTTTTCTTTTTCTGCGTTTACTTTTGCTTCCGGAGCTTTATTGACAAAGTTCGGATTGCTCAGCATTCCCTGGCATCTTGCGATTTCTTTCGTGAGACGATCCTGCTCTTTTTTAAGGCGTTCCATCTCTTTTTCGCGGTCAACCAGATCTTCAAGCGGCATATAAACGACTGCATCGGATACAACTACAGATACTGCATCCTCACCAATGCCTTCTTTGCCTTCCTGTACAAGGATCTCTTTTGCAAATGCGAGATTCACAAAAGATTTCTTGCATGCTTCATATCTTGCACATGTCTCAGCATCTTTGCCGACAATGTGAAGGCTGGTCTTGCGGTTCATCGGTACATTCATCTCAGTACGTGTATTACGGATGCCACGAACTGCTTCTTTGAAGCTTTCAACTGCTTTTTCGGCTTCCGGGAATACCCATGCTTCCTGATATACCGGCCAGTCGGAAATCATGATAGACTCTTCTTCCGGAAGAAGTGTACAGTAGATCTCTTCTGTAATAAACGGCATATACGGATGAAGAAGTTTCAGACCTTCGGTCAGGGCTGTTCTCAACGTCCAGAGTGCATCGTTTGCTGCTTTCGGATCTTCATCTGCTTTCCAGAGACGAACTTTCGCCATCTCAATGTACCAGTCGCAGAGTTCATCCCACAGGAAGTCATAAACTTTCTGTACAGCGATTCCGAGCTCGTATTTATCCATATTCTCTGTAACATCACGAATCACAGTGTTCAACTTGGAAAGGATCCATTTGTCTTCAAAGCATAGATCATTCAGATCTGCCGGCTCTGTTACAGTCTTGCCTTCCAGATTCATCATAATGAAACGGGATGCATTCCAGATTTTGTTGGCAAAATTACGGCTGGACTCTACACGCTCCCAGTAGAAACGCATATCATTTCCAGGTGCATTACCTGTGATCAAAGTCAGTCGAAGTGCATCTGCGCCGTATTTGTCAATAACTTCCAGAGGATCGATACCATTTCCGAGAGATTTACTCATCTTACGCCCCTGAGAGTCACGCACAAGGCCATGAATCAGTACATGATGGAACGGAACTTCCCCAGTCTGCTCAAGTGCTGAGAATACCATACGGATAACCCAGAAGAAGATGATATCATAGCCTGTTACAAGAACATCTGTCGGATAAAAATATTCCAGTTCCGGTGTCTTCTCCGGCCATCCCAGTGTAGAGAACGGCCACAGTGCAGAACTGAACCATGTATCCAGAGTGTCCTCGTCCTGATGCAGATGTGTGCATCCGCATTTCGGGCATTTCTCCGGCATTTCTTTTGCAACTACAACTTCACCGCACTCATCGCAGTAATAAGCCGGGATTCTGTGTCCCCACCAGAGCTGACGGGAAATACACCAATCACGGATATTTTCCAGCCAGTTCAGGTAGATCTTACCAAAACGTTCCGGTACGAATTTTAATTCGCCGGTCTTGATCGCATTGATCGCCGGTTTGGCAAGCTCATCCATCTTAACAAACCACTGTGGTTTGATCATCGGTTCAACGGTTGTCTTACATCTGTCATGTGTTCCAACGTTGTGTACATGTTCTTCGATGCTTACAAGGTATCCTTCTTTTTCCAGATCTTCTACGATTGCTTTTCTTGCTTCGTAGCGATCCATTCCGGAATATCTTCCGTATCCTTCTACGATGGTAGCATCATCATTCAGGATGTTGATTTCCGGAAGATTATGTCTCTTTCCTACTTCAAAGTCATTCGGGTCATGTGCCGGTGTGATCTTAACCGCACCTGTTCCGAATTCTTTATCAACGTAAGCGTCTGCCACGATCGGGATTTCTCTTCCAACTAACGGAAGGATGACATTCTTTCCTACGATATCTTTGTACCTGTCATCGTCCGGGTGTACGGCGATCGCTGTATCTCCAAGCAGAGTTTCCGGACGTGTAGTTGCGATCTCAAGGAAACGTTCTGTTCCTACGATCGGGTACTTGATGTGCCAGAAATGTCCTGCCTGTTCCTCATGCTCAACTTCTGCGTCAGAAAGGGAAGTCTTACATACCGGACACCAGTTGATGATTCTGGAACCTTTGTAGATAAATCCTTTTTCGTGAAGACGAAGGAATACTTCTTTGACCGCATTCGAGCATCCTTCATCCATGGTGAAACGTTCTCTGTCCCAGTCACAGGATACACCTAATTTCTTTAACTGTCCTTCGATAGTTCCGGCGTATTCTTCTTTCCACTGCCATGTTCTTTCCAGGAATTTCTCTCTTCCTAATTCTTTCTTGTCAATTCCTTCTTCTTTTAACTGATTTGTAACCTTAACCTCTGTAGAGATAGCCGCATGGTCTGTTCCCGGAATCCAGAGTGCATTGTATCCCTGCATTCTCTTATAACGGATCAGGATGTCCTGCAGTGTATTATCCAGGGCATGTCCCATGTGAAGCTTACCTGTAATGTTCGGTGGCGGCATTACTGTAGTAAATGGTTTCTTGCTTCTGTCTACTTCGGCGTGGAAATATTTGTTATCACACCATTTTTCATATAATTTTGCTTCAATCGCTTTGGGATTGTAAGTCTTTTCCAGGTTTTCGCTCATAGTTTCCTCCTCATTTCACACATTTTTCACATTTTTTTATTAAATGAAAAAACCCTTTACATCGACGTAAAGGGCGATTGTAGTCGCGGTACCACCTTCATTATATAGAAAGAAATCCTTCGCTATATATCTCATCTTATTCTTTAACGGGAACGACTCCGGGATGAACTAATTCTACTTTATCATAAGTTACAGGTTCATTCATCCGGCTCCGAAGCTACCTTCCGACGTCTCGTATTCCTTAAGTGTCTCTCAGCCGATGGATCACTCTCTCTGGTATGGACGAACTTACGTGTACTCCTCTTCATCAATGCCTTTACGTATAAACTACTGAATATGATAGCCATCGAATCCCCATTTGTCAAGGATTTTAGGGATTTTTCAGAAACTCTTAAGGGTTACACCAATCCGAAACACTTCATGATATAGAGCCATCCCGTCAGGGTAAATGCGCTGCACATAGTCGTCAGCATAACTACACTCGAAGACACAACTCCTTCATGTCCCATATTCTTAGCCATAACATAACTGCTGACTGTTGTTGCCGATCCGAGCATGACTAAGATTGCGATCAGTTTCTCTCTTCGAAACCCGGTTGCCACTGCAAGCGGCATGAACACTGCTACAAATCCCACTAATTTGATAAACGCAGCGATCACGGTCGGTTTAATCTTGCCAAATGCTTTCTTAATGTCAAATGTAGCTCCCATCGCCATCAGTCCCATCGGTGTTGCTACGCCGCCAATACTGCTGACGGCCTTATGTAAGATCACCGGCATCGGAAGTTTCAGTGCCGACCATAACAGACCTGCTACAATACCGATGATGATTGGATTCGTAATGATACCGATCAGTGTCTTCTTGATCAGTGCTTTATCCATGCCTTTTTGTCCCGGCTTGAAAAATGACAGTACAACCACCGGCATAATATTATAAAGCGGCACACTTCCAATGATCATAAGCGGTGCCTGACCGGAATTACCATAGATATTCTGGATAAATGCGATCCCCAGAAGTGCCGCACTGCTTCTGTACGCTCCCTGGATAAATTCTCCCTGAATACTTCTGTCTTTCAACAGGCAGGAGATTCCGATTGCGATCGTGATACTGATCAATGTAATAATAAAACAGAAGATTACAAATTTCGTATCCCACGCCTCTTTAATGTCTACAACTGCCAGATCGCCAAATAATAATACCGGAAGCGGAACACGGAACACGAATTTGTTCATCTTATTAGCAAATTCCTCATCCATCCACCCGATCTTATTGAAGAACAGTCCCAGTATCATCATTAAGAAAATGGGGACTGTTGCATTTAAACTGAATACCAGATTGTCCATTTCTTTATTTCCTCTCTTGTTCCTTTACTCTTATGCAAATATCTTCTTATATATATTATAGTCCTCTTCTTTAAATACGTTGAAAATCACTCTTTCCAGTTTTGAAGAAGACAGATACTTGTCCACCGTCTTCACCGCAATCTCTGCCGCCAGTTTATTCGGGAAATGGAATTCTCCCGTTGAGATACAGCAAAATGCAATCGACTTAAGTCCTTCTTTTTCCGCCAGTTTCATACAATTCAGATAACACGACTTTAATTCTTCTTCCTGCTTTTCTGTCACCTGCATGCCAACAATCGGACCTACGGTATGGATGACATGTTTCGCCGGGAGATTATATCCTTTTGTAATCTTCGCTTTTCCGGTCGGTTCTTCATGTCCTTGTGCTTCCATAATCTGTGCACATTCATTACGAAGCTGGATACCTGCTGCCGAATGGATCGCATTGTCGATGCATCCATGACACGGCACAAAACATCCAAGCATCTGGCTGTTCGCCGCATTTACGATCGCATCTACGGAAAGTCTTGTAATATCTCCCCGCCAGAGAGATATCTTATCCACATTCTTGATCGTCTCACATGGGAATTGTCCACCGATAGTCGGAAGTTGTCCCCATTCTACGATTCCTTTCTGTTCTGCTTCTTCCTTTAGCAGTTCATCCTGGATCCTGGTATACTCCGGATCTGCCTCGCCCGGCCAGCGGACATTCATAAGACTTCTTAGAAGTCTTCTTCTCCCGGTATAATCTACCGGATCTGCAAGTAATGCATAACCTGTATTTTCTTTTTTCAGATAGTCGATCAGTATTCTTACTCGTTCTTCCCGGTTCATATGTTCTAATACGCCTTCTTAAATCTTATTTATTTTCATCGTTGTTATATATATTTCTTAATTTCAGAATATGCCTCGAACAACTGCTCATACGATGTTCTGCAGTTCGCCGGACTCGTAGACGGCAATCCAATTGCCATAATCCCAGTCTTAGGATAGCAAAACTTCTTATATAGTTGAAATGCTTTCGTTCCTGTCGTAAAAATGGCCTTAATATCTGCACATTCAAGGATCTGGCTCAGATCATTCGGCTGTGGATTACGGATACTGCTGTCATCTGCTCCTTTAATATCACACCCCGCCAGCACATCCCAGACTGCAATACCATTTCTTAATGCAAATGCGATCTTGCCTTCTCTCGTCTCCGGATACGCTTCGCCACAAACATCGGATACAACTTTCCAGAATCTGTTTCTTGGGTGTCCATAGTAGAATCCGACTTCTCTGGATTTCGGCGATGGCATAGTTCCGAGCATCAGGATCTTAGAATGTTCATTATAGATTGGCTCAAAATTGTGGATAATGTGTTGTGTTTCCATGTCTGAATTAACTCCTCTGTTTTCTATTGTATTCCATACATCTACGGAAAAAGACATTACTTTTATGATAGCATGCCCCATATAATATTTCCAGTATTCTATCCGTATGTAATGTAAAACACCTATAATCAATCCGATTACTGCTCTAAAAGATACAGGATGTAAAATATAACCTTTCTCATACCTGTTACATTTACATCCTGTTCATTCACTCTGTTACATTTCTATATCTTCTGTATCAAATGTTCCGAATACTTCATTATAAAAATCTGTTACTCATTTACATCTATCCTTTTTTGGTCTTTCCACTTTATTATAAATCCAGCAAGCAGGAATATCACACCCGCCCCGGCAAATATACAGCCCATCCAGAAATATGACTTTAACCCTATATCTACCGTACGCCCCAGCATCTTGTCCGATAAGAAGCCCATAGTCCGGCTTCCCATAACTCCTATAAGTCCGGCAAAAATTCCTCCACAAATCAAACTTTCCACTCCGAGTGAAAATAATCCTCTGTGTCTTGGATACCCAAGCAATACCGTCAGGATTGCACAGAGCAGAACTGCTGCTCCCGATACGGCCCGGCAGGTCGTTGATACCAGCGTCGTATATAATCTGGCAACTTTCCCCTGTATCGTACTGGTATCTTTCATATTACCATACAGATTAGATGCATAACTATTCAGTACATCCTGAACGTCATCCATCTCATCTTTTAACTGCTGCTTCATAAGTTTCAGCATATCTTCCGTTAACTCTGGATTTGAATCCTTAATTTCTTTCATGCTGTCTTCCAGTAACTGATTCAGTTCTTTGGAAATATCTACATCCTTATAGCCCGTTCCTTTTGAAAGATCATTCACCATTTCATCCATGACCTTTTCTGTAATTTTCTGTACTTCCTCGTTCTTCTCAATCTTGTTCTGTATCTTCGCAATCCACTGTGTATCATCTGCTCCTGCATAGCCAAATACTGCATCCATCATTCTATGAGAGATTGCCGTATCAATCCCTGCCTGACTGATTGCTTTGACAAGTACCTGCTTTGCAAGCAGACTTCCTCCAAGTACCGACACACTTATAATGAAGAGGATACCGATCAGTACACTTAATATTCTTTTACCGATTCCCATGATTTCTTCCTTTCTTTATGATTTATTAATTCGCCGTAACTAATCTGTATACTTCTATTAAAAACGCATCTGCAT
>OLQB01002541.1_pt1 | contig 11691 bp, 10 predicted proteins | sample 1672681 | NCBI WGS metagenome assembly OLQB01 (sample SAMEA3136713, study PRJEB25190) | human gut metagenome | reverse complement strand
GTGCGTTCATGATAACCAGCAGGCTAATCAACAGCGGAAGAATGCCGGTCACCATCCCGGTAAACACCTCTCCGCCCTTTTGGAACAGCCCGATAAACCACTCTGCACCATGAGTAATGGTTTCTATCATTGTTCTCTCCTTCAGGATTTATTGTTTTATTACCAAACGGCAACCTAATCTAATCAGATTGAAAGATTTAAAAGTGTTATTTTGATCGCAAAATGAAAGATAAATATTTTAATTTGAAAGTTTGAATAAAAGGATAGCGAGGGGAATGAGTTGAGTTATGTAAAGTCCGTATCGGGCAGTGACTACCGCTTCCTTGTGCGGGGCGTGATGCTTTACCATACTTGCCCCTGGTTGAATCTGTTAAATGGACCCCTCATGTTCAAGCGTCGTTATGTAACATTGCTTCCCCTTTTTGTGTTGCTTGCCGCCTGTAGCAGCAAGCCAAAACCTACTGAGACTGATACGACCACCGGAACGCCGTCTGGCGGCTTCCTGCTTGAGCCGCAGCACAATGTGATGCAGATGGGCGGCGATTTCGCTAATAACCCGAATGCCCAGCAGTTCATCGACAAAATGGTGAACAAACACGGTTTCGATCGTCAGCAGTTGCAGGAAATTCTCTCCCAGGCGAAGCGTCTGGATTCGGTACTGCGGCTGATGGATAACCAGGCACCAACCACATCGGTGAAACCGCCATCAGGTCCGAACGGCGCATGGCTCCGTTATCGCAAAAAATTTATTACGCCGGACAACGTGCAGAACGGTGTGGTTTTCTGGAATCAGTATGAAGATGCGTTGAATCGCGCGTGGCAGGTGTATGGAGTACCGCCGGAAATTATCGTCGGGATTATCGGCGTTGAAACCCGCTGGGGGCGCGTGATGGGGAAAACTCGCATCCTCGATGCGCTGGCAACGCTGTCATTTAACTACCCACGCCGCGCGGAGTATTTCTCTGGCGAGCTGGAAACCTTCCTGTTGATGGCGCGCGACGAGCAGGACGATCCGCTCAATCTGAAAGGTTCCTTTGCCGGGGCGATGGGCTACGGACAGTTTATGCCGTCGTCTTACAAACAATATGCGGTAGATTTCAGCGGCGACGGGCATATCAACCTGTGGGATCCGGTTGATGCGATCGGTAGCGTGGCGAACTATTTCAAAGCGCACGGCTGGGTGAAAGGCGATCAGGTCGCGGTAATGGCAAACGGTCAGGCTCCAGGCTTGCCAAATGGCTTCAAAACTAAGTACAGCATTTCGCAGCTTGCCGCCGCAGGTTTAACGCCACAGCAGCCGCTGGGCAACCATCAACAAGCCAGCCTGCTGCGTCTGGATGTTGGCACCGGCTACCAGTACTGGTACGGTCTGCCGAACTTCTACACCATCACCCGTTACAACCACAGCACCCATTACGCAATGGCGGTCTGGCAGTTAGGACAAGCCGTGGCGCTGGCGCGAGTACAGTAGCTATTTACAAGAGGGGGGCGTGAGCTTCCCTCTGGCTAATCAGCTTTTTTCTGAATCCTCCTCGTAAAATTGCAACGCCAACACCATCTTCCTGACGAAAGTGCTATCTTGTCCGGCATAAATTTTTGACTGACAGAGGTTGTGATGACTGACAGTGAACTGATGCAGTTAAGTGAACAGGTTGGGCAGGCGCTGAAAGCCCGTGGCGCAACCGTAACAACTGCCGAGTCTTGTACCGGTGGTTGGGTAGCGAAAGTGATTACCGATATTGCCGGTAGCTCCGCCTGGTTTGAACGCGGATTTGTCACCTACAGTAACGAAGCCAAAGCGCAGATGATCGGCGTACGCGAAGAGACGCTGGCGCAGCATGGCGCGGTGAGTGAACCCGTCGTGGTGGAAATGGCGATAGGCGCACTGAAAGCGGCTCGTGCTGATTATGCCGTGTCTATTAGTGGTATCGCCGGGCCGGATGGCGGCAGTGAAGAGAAGCCTGTCGGCACCGTCTGGTTTGCTTTTGCCACTGCCCGCGGTGAAGGCATTACCCGGCGGGAATGCTTCAGCGGCGACCGTGATGCGGTGCGTCGTCAGGCTACTGCGTATGCATTGCAGACCTTGTGGCAACAATTTCTACAAAACACTTGATACTGTATGAGCATACAGTATAATTGCTTCAACAGAACATATTGACTATCCGGTATTACCCGGCATGACAGGAGTAAAAATGGCTATCGACGAAAACAAACAGAAAGCGTTGGCGGCAGCACTGGGCCAGATTGAGAAACAATTTGGTAAAGGCTCCATCATGCGCCTGGGTGAAGACCGTTCCATGGATGTGGAAACCATCTCTACCGGTTCGCTTTCACTGGATATCGCGCTTGGGGCAGGTGGTCTGCCGATGGGCCGTATCGTCGAAATCTACGGACCGGAATCTTCCGGTAAAACCACGCTGACGCTGCAGGTGATCGCCGCAGCGCAGCGTGAAGGTAAAACCTGTGCGTTTATCGATGCTGAACACGCGCTGGACCCAATCTACGCACGTAAACTGGGCGTCGATATCGACAACCTGCTGTGCTCCCAGCCGGACACCGGCGAGCAGGCACTGGAAATCTGTGACGCCCTGGCGCGTTCTGGCGCAGTAGACGTTATCGTCGTTGACTCCGTGGCGGCACTGACGCCGAAAGCGGAAATCGAAGGCGAAATCGGCGACTCTCACATGGGCCTTGCGGCACGTATGATGAGCCAGGCGATGCGTAAGCTGGCGGGTAACCTGAAGCAGTCCAACACGCTGCTGATCTTCATCAACCAGATCCGTATGAAAATTGGTGTGATGTTCGGTAACCCGGAAACCACTACCGGTGGTAACGCGCTGAAATTCTACGCCTCTGTTCGTCTCGACATCCGTCGTATCGGCGCGGTGAAAGAGGGCGAAAACGTGGTGGGTAGCGAAACCCGCGTGAAAGTGGTGAAGAACAAAATCGCTGCGCCGTTTAAACAGGCTGAATTCCAGATCCTCTACGGCGAAGGTATCAACTTCTACGGCGAACTGGTTGACCTGGGCGTAAAAGAGAAGCTGATCGAGAAAGCAGGCGCGTGGTACAGCTACAAAGGTGAGAAGATCGGTCAGGGTAAAGCGAATGCGACTGCCTGGCTGAAAGATAACCCGGAAACCGCGAAAGAGATCGAGAAGAAAGTACGTGAGTTGCTGCTGAGCAACCCGAACTCAACGCCGGATTTCTCTGTAGATGATAGCGAAGGCGTAGCAGAAACTAACGAAGATTTTTAATCGTCTTGTTTGATACACAAGGGTCGCATCTGCGGCCCTTTTGCTTTTTTAAGTTGTAAGGATATGCCATGACAGAATCAACATCCCGTCGCCCGGCATATGCTCGCCTGTTGGATCGTGCGGTACGCATTCTGGCGGTGCGCGATCACAGTGAGCAAGAACTGCGACGTAAACTCGCGGCACCGATTATGGGCAAAAATGGCCCAGAAGAGATTGATGCTACGGCAGAAGATTACGAGCGCGTTATTGCCTGGTGCCATGAACATGGCTATCTCGATGACAGCCGATTTGTTGCGCGCTTTATCGCCAGCCGTAGCCGCAAAGGTTATGGACCTGCGCGTATTCGCCAGGAACTGAATCAGAAAGGTATTTCCCGCGAAGCGACAGAAAAAGCGATGCGTGAATGTGACATCGACTGGTGCGCACTGGCGCGCGATCAGGCGACGCGAAAATATGGCGAACCTTTGCCAACTGTCTTTTCAGAAAAAGTTAAGATCCAGCGTTTTCTGCTCTATCGTGGCTATCTGATGGAAGATATCCAGGAGATTTGGCGAAATTTTGCCGACTGAACGCATACGGTATTTTACTTCCCAGTCAAGAAAACTTATCTTATTCCCACTTTTCAGTTACCAGCCCGGCGGTTAAGACACGCTGGAGCTGGTGGCGATATTTCGTTAGCTTGATTTCAGGATAATTATGAGCAAGAGCACCGCTGAGATCCGTCAGGCGTTTCTCGACTTTTTCCATAGTAAGGGACATCAGGTAGTTGCCAGCAGCTCCCTGGTACCCCATAACGACCCAACTTTGTTGTTTACCAACGCCGGGATGAACCAGTTCAAGGATGTGTTCCTTGGGCTCGACAAGCGTAATTATTCCCGCGCTACCACTTCCCAACGCTGCGTGCGTGCGGGTGGTAAACACAACGACCTGGAAAACGTCGGTTACACCGCGCGTCACCATACCTTCTTCGAAATGCTGGGCAACTTCAGCTTCGGCGACTATTTCAAACACGATGCCATTCAGTTTGCATGGGAACTGCTGACCAGCGAAAAATGGTTTGCCCTGCCGAAAGAGCGTCTGTGGGTTACCGTCTATGAAAGCGACGACGAAGCCTACGAAATCTGGGAAAAAGAAGTAGGGATCCCGCGCGAACGTATTATTCGCATCGGCGATAACAAAGGTGCGCCATACGCATCTGACAACTTCTGGCAGATGGGTGACACTGGTCCGTGCGGCCCGTGCACCGAAATCTTCTACGATCACGGCGACCACATTTGGGGGGGCCCTCCGGGAAGCCCGGAAGAAGACGGCGACCGCTACATTGAGATCTGGAACATCGTCTTCATGCAGTTCAACCGCCAGGCCGATGGCACGATGGAACCGCTGCCGAAGCCGTCTGTAGATACCGGTATGGGTCTGGAGCGTATTGCTGCGGTGCTGCAACACGTTAACTCTAACTATGACATCGACCTGTTCCGCACGCTGATCCAGGCGGTAGCGAAAGTCACTGGCGCAACCGATCTGAGCAATAAATCGCTGCGCGTAATCGCTGACCACATTCGTTCTTGTGCGTTCCTGATCGCGGATGGCGTAATGCCGTCCAATGAAAACCGTGGTTATGTACTGCGTCGTATCATTCGTCGCGCAGTGCGTCACGGTAATATGCTCGGCGCGAAAGAAACCTTCTTCTACAAACTGGTTGGTCCGCTGATCGACGTTATGGGCTCTGCGGGTGAAGACCTGAAACGCCAGCAGGCGCAGGTTGAGCAGGTGCTGAAGACTGAAGAAGAGCAGTTTGCTCGTACTCTGGAGCGCGGTCTGGCGTTGCTGGATGAAGAGCTGGCAAAACTTTCTGGTGATACGCTGGATGGTGAAACTGCTTTCCGTCTGTACGACACCTATGGCTTCCCGGTTGACCTGACGGCTGATGTTTGTCGTGAGCGCAACATCAAAGTTGACGAAGCTGGTTTTGAAGCTGCAATGGAAGAGCAGCGTCGTCGCGCGCGCGAAGCCAGCGGCTTTGGTGCCGATTACAACGCAATGATCCGTGTTGACAGTGCATCTGAATTTAAAGGCTATGACCATCTGGAACTGAACGGCAAAGTGACTGCGCTGTTTGTTGATGGTAAAGCGGTTGATGCCATCAATGCAGGCCAGGAAGCTGTGGTCGTGCTGGATCAAACGCCATTCTATGCGGAATCCGGCGGTCAGGTTGGCGATAAAGGCGAACTGAAAGGCGCTAACTTCTCCTTTGCGGTGGAAGATACGCAGAAATACGGCCAGGCGATTGGTCACATCGGTAAACTTGCTGCGGGTTCTCTGAAAGTGGGCGACGCGGTGCAGGCTGATGTTGATGAGGCTCGTCGCGCCCGTATTCGTCTGAATCACTCCGCAACGCACCTGATGCACGCTGCGCTGCGCCAGGTTCTGGGTACTCATGTATCGCAGAAAGGTTCACTGGTTAACGACAAGGTGCTGCGCTTCGACTTCTCACACAACGAAGCGATGAAACCAGAAGAGATTCGTGCGGTCGAAGACCTGGTGAACACACAGATTCGTCGCAATTTGCCGATCGAAACCAACATCATGGATCTCGAAGCGGCGAAAGCGAAAGGTGCGATGGCGCTGTTCGGCGAGAAGTATGATGAGCGCGTACGCGTGCTGAGCATGGGCGATTTCTCTACCGAGTTGTGTGGCGGTACTCACGCCAGCCGCACTGGTGATATTGGTCTGTTCCGCATCATCTCTGAATCGGGTACTGCTGCAGGCGTTCGTCGTATCGAAGCGGTAACCGGAGAAGGTGCTATCGCCACCGTTCATGCAGACAGCGATCGCTTAAGCGAAGTCGCGCATCTGCTGAAAGGCGATAGCAATAATCTGGCTGATAAAGTGCGCTCAGTACTGGAACGTACGCGTCAGCTGGAAAAAGAGTTACAACAGCTTAAAGAACAAGCTGCCGCACAGGAGAGCGCAAATCTTTCCAGTAAGGCAATTGATGTTAATGGTGTTAAGCTGTTGGTTAGCGAGCTTAGCGGTGTTGAGCCGAAAATGTTGCGTACCATGGTTGACGATTTAAAAAATCAGCTGGGGTCGACAATTATCGTGCTGGCAACGGTAGTCGAAGGTAAGGTTTCTCTGATTGCAGGCGTATCTAAGGACGTCACAGATCGTGTGAAAGCAGGGGAACTGATTGGTATGGTCGCTCAGCAGGTGGGCGGCAAGGGTGGTGGACGTCCTGACATGGCGCAAGCCGGTGGTACGGATGCTGCGGCCTTACCTGCAGCGTTAGCCAGTGTGAAAGGCTGGGTCAGCGCGAAATTGCAATAATATAAGCGTCAGGCAATGCCGTGGACTCGCTTCACGGCATTCGCATTAACGCTATCGACAACGATAAAGTCAGGTTGAAGTTGTGTATATCGGCTAAACTTAGGTTTAACAGAATGTAATGCCATGACTGCTTAGATGTAATGTGTTTGTCATTGCTTACTTTTTGGCGTTATATGATGGATAATGCCGGGATACAGAGAGACCCGACTCTTTTAATCTTTCAAGGAGCAAAGAATGCTGATTCTGACTCGTCGAGTTGGTGAGACCCTCATGATTGGGGATGAGGTCACCGTGACAGTTTTAGGGGTAAAGGGCAACCAGGTACGTATTGGCGTAAATGCCCCGAAGTTTCTGTTCACCGTGAAGAGATCTACCAGCGTATCCAGGCTGAAAAATCCCAGCAGTCCAGTTACTAATCTTTCCGCGTCTCATCTTTATCGGTGAGACGCACCCTCAAAATTTCTCCTTCACTCTATAGTCTTTTCGCTTTACTCCCGTTCATTCAACTTAAGTCTCCATTTTTTTGCATTACTACTATCTGTCAGACCTCCATTCTTCTGTTGATAAAACACTCTTTTTGACGTTTTTACAGACTAATTGAACGTGAAGTGTGCAAACGATAAAAGTGTAGGAAAAATTGTTTGACTTATAAGTCTCAGAAAGTAATATGTGCGCCACGCAGCGACGATGAGCGATAAACAAGTTCTTCGAAGCACTCGTAAGAGGCGTGTGGTGAGGTGGCCGAGAGGCTGAAGGCGCTCCCCTGCTAAGGGAGTATGCGGTCAAAAGCTGCATCCGGGGTTCGAATCCCCGCCTCACCGCCATTTGCATCCGTAGCTCAGCTGGATAGAGTACTCGGCTACGAACCGAGCGGTCGGAGGTTCGAATCCTCCCGGATGCACCATATTCTCCGTAACCTTCAGCAATGAAGGTATCGAAGAGATAGCGGTATTAACCGCAGGCACCAGGAAGGATAACGTTGCGCCAGCAACGGCCCGAAGGGCGAACGTCAGTGAGTCATCCTCCCGGATGCACCATCTTCTCCAAAAAATTTCCTTCAAAAATATCTCATTTCTAAATAACTCCTTTATCCATTTCCTGAATTTTCTTCTCCTTCGCCATCAGCGACAAAATCAAGCAATTACGCTAAAGTAGCGTCATATTTTTCGACTTGCGAGAAGACCATGTACGAGCGTTATGCAGGTTTAATTTTTGATATGGATGGCACAATCCTGGATACGGAGCCTACGCACCGTAAAGCGTGGCGCGAAGTATTAGGGCACTACGGTCTTCAGTACGATATTCAGGCGATGATTGCGCTTAATGGATCGCCCACCTGGCGTATTGCTCAGGCAATTATTGAGCTGAATCAGGCCGATCTCGACCCGCATGCGTTAGCGCGTGAAAAAACAGAAGCAGTAAGAAGTATGCTGCTGGATAGCGTCGAACCGCTTCCTCTTGTTGATGTGGTGAAAAGTTGGCATGGTCGTCGCCCAATGGCTGTAGGAACGGGGAGTGAAAGCGCCATCGCTGAGGCATTGCTGGCGCACCTGGGATTACGCCATTATTTTGACGCCGTCGTCGCTGCCGATCACGTCAAACACCATAAACCCGCGCCAGACACATTTTTGTTGTGCGCGCAGCGTATGGGCGTGCAACCGACGCAGTGTGTGGTCTTTGAAGATGCCGATTTCGGTATTCAGGCGGCCCGTGCAGCAGGCATGGACGCCGTGGATGTTCGCTTGCTGTGAGTGAAGCGTTATCGCTTTTCTCGTTGTTTGCCAGTAGTTTTCTCAGCGCTACACTATTACCCGGCAACTCCGAAGTCGTGCTGGTGGCAATGTTGCTTTCCGGGATCAGTCATCCCTGGGTTTTAGTTTTAACAGCAACAATGGGTAATAGCCTTGGAGGGTTAACTAACGTTATCCTTGGGCGTTTCTTTCCATTGCGTAAAACATCGCGCTGGCAAGAGAAAGCTACCGGCTGGCTGAAACGCTATGGTGCAGTCACGCTATTATTAAGCTGGATGCCCGTGGTTGGCGATTTACTGTGTCTGTTAGCGGGATGGATGCGCATCTCGTGGGGACCGGTAATCTTTTTTTTGTGCCTTGGTAAAGCGTTACGCTATGTTGCAGTTGCAGCAGCGACCGTTCAGGGCATGATGTGGTGGCACTAATTGTAGGCCTGCACATATGGTCACCATTACAGTTATGCTAATTAAAACGATTTTGACAGGCGGGAGGTCAATTTGATCCCGGACGTATCACAGGCGCTGGCCTGGCTGGAAAAACATCCTCAGGCGTTAAAGGGGATACAGCGTGGGCTGGAGCGCGAAACTTTGCGTGTTAATGCTGATGGCACACTGGCAACAACAGGTCATCCTGAAGCATTAGGTTCCGCACTGACGCACAAATGGATTACTACCGATTTTGCGGAAGCATTGCTGGAATTCATTACACCAGTGGATGGTGATATTGAACATATGCTGACCTTTATGCGCGATCTGCATCGTTATACGGCGCGCAATATGGGCGATGAGCGGATGTGGCCGTTAAGTATGCCATGCTACATCGCAGAAGGTCAGGACATCGAACTGGCACAGTACGGCACTTCTAACACCGGACGCTTTAAAACGCTGTATCGTGAAGGGCTGAAAAATCGCTACGGCGCGCTGATGCAAACCATTTCCGGCGTGCACTACAATTTCTCTTTGCCAATGGCATTCTGGCAAGCGAAGTGCGGTGATATCTCGGGCGCTGATGCCAAAGAGAAAATTTCTGCGGGCTATTTCCGCGTTATCCGCAATTACTATCGTTTCGGTTGGGTCATTCCTTATCTGTTTGGTGCATCTCCGGCGATTTGTTCTTCTTTCCTGCAAGGAAAACCAACGTCGCTGCCGTTTGAGAAAACCGAGTGCGGTATGTATTACCTGCCGTATGCGACCTCTCTTCGTTTGAGCGATCTCGGCTATACCAATAAATCGCAAAGCAATCTTGGTATTACCTTCAACGATCTTTACGAGTACGTAGCGGGCCTTAAACAGGCAATCAAAACGCCATCGGAAGAGTACGCGAAGATTGGTATTGAGAAAGACGGTAAGAGGCTGCAAATCAACAGCAACGTGTTGCAGATTGAAAACGAACTGTACGCGCCGATTCGTCCAAAACGCGTTACCCGCAGCGGCGAGTCGCCTTCTGATGCGCTGTTACGTGGCGGCATTGAATATATTGAAGTGCGTTCGCTGGACATCAACCCGTTCTCGCCGATTGGTGTAGATGAACAGCAGGTGCGATTCCTCGACCTGTTTATGGTCTGGTGTGCGCTGGCTGATGCACCGGAAATGAGCAGTAGCGAACTTGCCTGTACACGCGTTAACTGGAACCGGGTGATCCTCGAAGGTCGCAAACCGGGTCTGACGCTGGGTATCGGCTGCGAAACCGCACAGTTCCCGTTACCGCAGGTGGGTAAAGATCTGTTCCGCGATCTGAAACGCGTCGCGCAAACGCTGGATAGTATTAACGGCGGCGAAGCGTATCAGAAAGTGTGTGATGAACTGGTTGCCTGCTTCGATAATCCCGATCTGACTTTCTCTGCCCGTATCTTAAGGTCTATGATTGATACTGGTATTGGCGGAACAGGCAAAGCATTTGCAGAAGCCTACCGTAATCTGCTGCGTGAAGAGCCGCTGGAAATTCTGCGCGAAGAGGATTTTGTAGCCGAGCGCGAGGCGTCTGAACGCCGTCAGCAGGAAATGGAAGCCGCTGATACCGAACCGTTTGCGGTGTGGCTGGAAAAACACGCCTGACAGAAAAGAAAAAGGCCACTCGTGAGTGGCCAAAATTTCATCTCTGAATTCAGGGATGATGATAACAAATGCGCGTCTTTCATATACTCAGACTCGCCTGGGAAGAAAGAGTTCAGAAAATTTTTAAAAAAATTACCGGAGGTGGCTAAATGCCGTTGTTAGATAGCTTCACAGTCGATCATACCCGGATGGAAGCGCCTGCAGTTCGGGTGGCGAAAACAATGAACACCCCGCATGGCGACGCAATCACCGTGTTCGATCTGCGCTTCTGCGTGCCGAACAAAGAAGTGATGCCAGAAAGAGGGATCCATACCCTGGAGCACCTGTTTGCTGGTTTTATGCGTAACCATCTTAACGGTAATGGTGTAGAGATTATCGATATCTCGCCAATGGGCTGCCGCACCGGTTTTTATATGAGTCTGATTGGTACGCCAGATGAGCAGCGTGTTGCTGATGCCTGGAAAGCGGCAATGGAAGACGTGCTGAAAGTGCAGGATCAGAATCAGATCCCGGAACTGAACGTCTACCAGTGTGGCACTTACCAGATGCACTCGTTGCAGGAAGCGCAGGATATTGCGCGTAGCATTCTGGAACGTGACGTACGCATCAACAGCAACGAAGAACTGGCACTGCCGAAAGAGAAGTTGCAGGAACTGCACATCTAGTCAGTAAACTATCTTCACAATTAATTGAAAAAAGCCAGTTCAAATGAACTGGCTTAGTTGTACTTAGTGCGCACCGCCTCCGCCGCCACCTGCGCCAAATGGCGGTTTAGCAAACCACACCAGCCCCAGCAGGACGAGGAATATCCCGGCTGACATCCAGAAGATCTCATTGGCGGAAATAATCAGCCCCTGATTGGTGATCTGCTGGGCAATCCAGCCTGATGCCTGCTGTTGCGTCATCCCAAGCCCTTCCAGTTGACTGTACATCGCCTGGGCATTCGGGTTGAACGGGTTTACCGACTCAGTCAACTGCGCATGGTGCATCGACTCGCGGTTGGTCCACATGGTCGTGGTTATCGACGTGCCGATAGACCCCGCCAGCGTTCGCGTAAAGTTAGAGAGGCTCGATGCCGCCGCCAGTCGTTCCGGTGGCAAACCAGACAGCGTAATGGTGGTCAGCGGCATAAAGAAGCAGGCCACCGCAAACCCCTGGATAAACTGCGGCCAGGCCGACGCGCCAAAATCCATACCTGGTTCAAAGGTATAGGCACGCCAGTAGAAGCAGACGGCATACATAATAAAGCTGAAGGTTACCAGCCGCCGCATATCCAGTTTATGCGCGAAGCGGCCGATAATCGGC
>OLQB01002538.1_pt1 | contig 11700 bp, 9 predicted proteins | sample 1672681 | NCBI WGS metagenome assembly OLQB01 (sample SAMEA3136713, study PRJEB25190) | human gut metagenome | reverse complement strand
TCAGCGCGCTCCAACGGGTCTGCTGTTTCTATGGAATGTTCGTTTTCTGTCAGCAAAAGCACATCCAGCGCAATGTCCTCCAGCATGAGTCTGCATAGTTCTTCTGCCGTTTCAATGCGCCGCGCGCTATCCACATAGTCATAATTCGTGGAAATATCCAGCAGGACATATCCCACCTTGTCCGACCAGACAAGGTCAAAGGCATCGCTTTCCTTCAGCCGCTCCGCAAACACCGAGATCACCCGATCCAGCTTCTGTTTTTCCTGTTTTGTGTAAATCATGATTATCCCTCCATAATCGCGTTATGTTTTAGCTGCATCATTTCCTATCACGAATTATGGCATTTTGTCAATGATGGGATTTCTAAATGGCGCAAATTGACTGAGTCAGCTTTAAGAATCCGACTGAATGAGATCGTAAAATTTGGCTGATTCGGATAGCACAGAGAATGCACTGTCGCTTGGATTATCTCGTTTTAGACCGTGGCGTTACCTTTGGTGTCGTAGTCATTTTGATAATTTACCATGCTGCCATGTCTTGAATCCATCTTTTGAAGTGTGGGCATTGTTTCATGATTGTATGGATCCCCATAGCATCTGAAAGCTGTGTTCCATTTTTGATTTTTGCATATCCGGGGATCAGCGCCTCCAGTCTTTTTGACGGCGCGGTTTCTGGAGAATTGTTGATATGTTCAGGCGTTTCAAATTCTTCGCGAATTCTTTGAACAGCAGTAACTACTTCGTCTCCGGCAATCAAAGAAAATGTTTCTGGTTTGGAAAATAAAATCCCTTCAAACTCATGGAGCATGAAATGGAATTTGCAGTTACGCTCTCCAATGTCCTCGTTGATAATGGATTCGATTTTGTTGATCCGTTCAAAAATATCTGTGGTTGCATCGGCAATACCTGGGGTGTCGCTGGGCATCGCATAGTAGTCAAACATGGTCGTTACATACTCATGGGGATGGCTTTTACAAAGAATCATTAGTTCGCTTTTGATCTTTGCATAGCGGCTCACCCCGCCGCGATATTTCCTGTTGGCATCTCGCCTTGTTTCACAGACAATAGGGCGTACATAAATGCCCAGAGCGAAAAAGTAAGGATACAGTACAGTGTTAATAAAAGATTCTTCTGTGAGGCCTTCGCAATAAATATAAATCGTCTTCATTTCGAGAGTCTACCTCCCAAAATGTTCTTCTTCCAAAGATCCCCCAGCGTGTAGTCTCCATCCAGCCACAGCTTGAGCTGATCCGAGTCTAAGCGTCTGAACTCAGAACCGTTGTCGCTTCTATCGACTACAATTACATCTTCTGCATCAAATTCATTTAGCAATTCCACGGATTGCGTTGAAATAATAATTTGCTTTTCGTTGGAGAGCTGCCGCACCATCTCAGAGAAGATTGTAATCGCATAGGGGTGTAAGCCTAGCTCCGGCTCATCAACAATGATAGTGGCCGGCTGCAATTCATGCGGCTGCAGTAAAAGTGTAGTCAAGCAAATAAAACGCAGCGTTCCATCTGAAAGCTGAGAGGCATTAAAGATATCCTCACAGCCGGTCTGTCGCCACCGCAGGACAATTTGCTCTTCATTGCCCTCCTGCGGATCCAAAACAAAATCCGAAAAATACGGGGCGACCAAGCGGATCGTATCCACAATCTCCTCGTAATTCTGTTTGAAGTGATTTTTTAGCCGATATAGGAATGCTGCCAGATTTGCAGCATCGTACATAAGCACTCTATTGTTTGAGATATTGTGTTCTTGCTTGACTCTGGCGCCTTTTCCTGTGTCATGAAAGTGATATACGCGCCAATTCTGCTTGCGAAGAATAGGAATCACATAGCCGTCAATTTGATTATGCGCACCGGTTTCCCAATTCGATTCACTATGACCGCGCCCAATATTGGTTTCATTGTCCCAACCGCCATGATAGCCGAAGTATTCCTTTTGGAAGATCAACCGGTTATCATCGGTAGGCACCAGAACAAAACCATAAGAATTCTGCCCAAAGAATACTTCAAAGTCAATTTCCTCCGTTTCTTTTCGCCCTTTGTACAAGAGAGAACTTAAACCGCTTTGACCAACAGATACCTGGAGATTCTTGGATAGAATGTTTTGAAGGAAAGAAAAAGAAGAAATAAAGTTGCTTTTTCCTGCACCGTTGGAGCCGATAAGCACATTGATTTTCCCGAAAGAAATATCACAGCTTTTAATTGATTTGAAGCCATGGATTGTCATGCGACTCAGCTGCTCTTTCTGCAATGGCATATGACCCCTCCGAACTAAGATGAAATATTGTTTTCATTATAGAAGAAAATGCAGGGAATAGCAAGTGAATTATGATGCAGTGGCACAATGCAAACGTTCTGGCCGGATACTTTTATTCGAAATATTTTTGATCATTGTGCAGAAAAAGTCGAAGTGCTCCCTATTTTCTTAGTGTAAGAACCTTCAAGCAATGCACCTTGACAACCGAACACCCATCTGGCAGGGAGATACAGCAGCCGCGGACAGTATGCGACGACATGAGCGTACCCACGGCCTAACGCTGCACAGCAGCGACTGCAATACGTGCTCTTGACCGGAGCGCAGGAACGGACTGCCGGATGGCTAACCCAACTAACAGGAGGATCAAAAATGAAAAATACATCGCCATACAGCAAGCGCTCGCTGAAGCGTCTCGCGGACTACCCGGATGTTTTGACCGTAGAGGAAGCCAGTGAATTGCTGGGCGTTTGCACGAAAACTGTGTACAGTCTGATTAAAAAGGGTGATTTGAAGAAACTTAATGTTGGTCGGCTGTTCCGCATCCCCAAGCGTGAAATTTTACGCTATCTGGGAATTCATGAAACAAAATAAGAATTCATGCAGAATTTGATGGAATGTCGTTGAAAATCGTGGACATCTGCCGTATAAGTTTTATATAGGCAATGGCAGGTGAGTTTGCGGCTCGTGAAAGGAGCAATGAAATTTGTTATCGGGTCATCTGCGAGAAAAAAACAACACTTATTACGCCGTCTTGAACTGCAAGCACAGCGACGGCAAACGCTATTCAAAATGGGTTTCCACAGGAATTGCTGTAAAGAAAGGCAACAAACGCGCAGCGGAGAAAAAGCTGGAGGAATTTTGCTCAACCTACGATGAGTATGGGAGACTTCCGGGAGAAGTCCCGGAGGTACAACAAAACACCAGCCTTACAAAAGTTGGTGCAATTTCTTCGGACATTCTCTTCTGCGATTATATGCTCACATGGCTGTCCTATGTAGAAACCGAGGTCGATCCAGTCACATACAGCGGATATTGCAACTGTGTTGAGAACAATGTTTACCCCTATTTCAAAGATACAGGCATTAAATTATCTGAGTTGGAACCGGCGCATCTGCGTGAGTTTTACCGCTACGAACGAAAGGGCGATCCAGAACACGGGCGAAAGCAGAAAAAGGGAACAACGGTTGCACACTATCACGCTGCCATCCACGCAGCATTGGAGCTGGCACTTGAAGACAAAGTGATTTTAAGTAACGCAGCACATAAGCAGCGTCCAAAAACCGAGCGTTTCATTGGCAGCTTCTATATGCCGGACGAGGCACTGGAGTGTATCCATGCAGCCGAAGGAACTCGTTTGGAGCTGGCTGTCCTGTTTGGATTCTTTTATGGTCTGCGGCGAAGTGAAATCGTTGGCTTGAAATGGCAGAATTTTGATTTCGAGAACAACCTGTTTACCATCGCGCACACGGTAACAACGTATTCACGAAAAGGAGAACATACTGTTATTTACGCCAAAGACAAGGCGAAAAATGCGTCCAGCATTCGTACCCTGCCGCTGATTCCGCTTTTTCGGAAGAAACTGCGGGAACTTCGCAAGCAGCAAAAGGAAGATCAGCGCCTGTTCGGAAACTGCTACAATCGGAAATACCTCGGATATGTATATGTCAATGAAATCGGTGAGCTGATCAAACCAGACTACATTACAGAAGCGTTTTCAAATCTGTTGAAGAAGAATGGCTTGCGGCATATCCGCTTTCACGATACGCGGCACAGCTGCGCAAGCTTATTGCTTCGCAATGGCGTAGCCATGAAGGATATTCAGGCATGGCTGGGCCACAGCGATTACAGTACGACAGCGAATCTTTACGCGCATCTTGAGGTGTCGGAGTCTGTGCAGCGGTCAGCCAGCCGATTGAACAGTGGACTGTTCCATAATGCTGCTGATTTGTCCGAGTTGCCGACGGGCGACGACGATCTGGAGGAAACCGGATAAAGAAAAACAGAGGCAAGCAATCGCTTACCTCTGCATGGCGGAGAGTTAGGGATTCGAACCCTAGGTGCCTTGCGGCACACAGCATTTCGAGTGCTGCACCTTCGACCACTCGGACAACTCTCCATGTCCCAACTTTATTTTACAACTTTTTCTCTCATTTTCAACCGCAGCTTTCCTTGGCATTCCAGAAGTTTTCAGGAAGTAGGGGAGAAAAAAGGAGGGAAAAACGGGATTACGCGAAAAATGTGAAATCAAAAAAGCCAGTATTCATGCGGGTTTGCGGGCGAAAAGTTTCCATAAATCCCTAATGCTTTCGAGTCAGGGCCGTTATAACCACTTCGATACCACTCCGTGCGGGCATATTATAACAGGCGCGTATGGGAAAAGCAAGATAAATTTCGCGATCAGGTCTTTTTGATGAACTGACGGCTGCATTTCGGGCAGCGGATGTTGATCTTGCCCTTGCCGCGCGGGACGCGGACGACCTGACGGCAGCCGGGGCAGCGGAAATAGCGGTACTGCTTATCCGTCAGACGGCTGAAAAAGCGCAGGAACGCTGCGTTTTCACGCCGGCGCGCCTCAATGTTGCGCGAGTACATCCGGAACATCGACCAGATGAGCGGAACATAGGCCAGAAGACTCAGCATGGACATCCACTGCACCTGCCGGCCGCCGATCGCGCTGATCAGGAGCAGCACAAACGCCGCGCCCAGCAAGCACTGGTTCAGCCGGTCAGAGCCATAGCGCCCGGCCATAAACCTACGTAATCCGTCCCCGATTTTCCGAAACATGATCTGTCACTCCATCTGCAAATCGTTTGATGGAGTCTATTATAAAAACCTGCGGAGGAAATACAAGCGCATAGGCCGATTGTTTATAAAAAGTTTAAATCTCTCCGGAATCTGTTTTTAAAATCACGGTTACGATCTCCGGGCGGTTGCCGATGCGCAGCGGCAGCTTCCGGCTGCCGCCGAGACCGCGGCTGACGACCATGCTGGTCTGACCCTTCCGGTACAGCCCTGCCGTATAGTCCGGGAACAGATCGAGGTGCGTCCCAAAAACGGCGCCCGCGAACGGCAGGCGCACGATCCCGCCGTGGCCGTGGCCGCAGAGGACGGTCTGCACGCCCATGTTTGCCCACAGGTCCAGCTCGTCGTTGCGGTGCGAGAGCATGAGGATATACGCGTCCCTGCCCTGCGATTGCCGGATCTCGCGCACGAGCTGCGCCGGGCGCTTCTGGTCATACGGGCCGTTCGGGTCGTCGACCCCGGCCAGGACGATGGAGGCCTGCCCCCTTTTCAGCAGCCGGTACTCGTTTTGCAGGCGCACGACGCCTGCCGCGTCCAGCATGGAAAACAGCGCCTCGCGCTTTTCGCGGGAGAGCACCCACTCATGGTTTCCCGTCACATAAAATGTCGGCGCAAGCGCCGTCAGGCCATCAAGAAGCGGCGGGAGCATGGAAAAGTCCGTGAATTCGTCGGACAGATCGCCGGTCAGGGCGATGAGATCCGGACTTTGCAGGCGCACCAGCTCCAGCAGGTACCGGCTCTCTGCGTCAAAGCGCCTGCCGTGCAGATCGGAGATCTGCACGATCCGAAGCCCGGAAAACGCCTCCGGCAGCGCTGCGCTGGCGGCGGTCACGGTGCTCGTCGAGAGCGTGAAATTTTCAAACCATGCCGCGCCTGCCAGCACCAGCGCCGCCGGAAGCAGCCAGCGGCTGTGCGTCCTGCCTCGTTTTTTCTCCTGCATACCGAACCCTCCTGCGTCTCGATTGCCGCTATTTTAACACATTCGGGCCACAAAGAAAAGCAAAACGACGCGTCTTCGCGCCGGGACCGTCCGGCTCCTGCGAAAAATCCGTGCTTTGCGCCGCTGGTATCCACTTTTTGTATTGTGATATTCGGTTTGAAATGCTATAATAGCCGAAAAAGAAAAAATAATGGATGTGCATTGGAATTGAAGTACGGAACCTGGAAAATCTCGTCCTATGAGCCTGCCGACGCGAGGGCGCTGTGCGCGGCGGGCTTTTCCCCGATCACGGCCGCGCTGCTGTGCAGCCGCGGCTATCGGGATGCGGGCGCGGCCCGCGAATTTTTATCCTGCAGCTATCCGCTCTCGTCGCCGTTTGCCCTTCTGGACATGGACAAGGCTGCCGCCCGCGTCAAACAGGCGCTTTCCCGGCGCGAGCATATCGCCGTCTTCGGCGATTACGACGTCGACGGCATTACGGCGACCTGCCTGCTGACGGAGTATCTGCGCAGCAAGGGCGGCCATGTGACCAGCTATATCCCGGCCCGCCTTGAAGAGGGCTACGGGCTGAACCCCATCGCCATCGACACGCTCAAAAAGCAGGGCGTGGAGCTGATCGTGACGGTCGACTGCGGCATCACGGCCAATCACGAGGCCGCGCTGTGCCGGGAGCTTGGCATCGATCTGGTCATCACCGACCACCACGAGTGCAAATCCGAACTGCCGCAGGCCATCGCGCTCGTCGACCCGCACCGGAAGGACCAGCCGCAGCCGGTCACGGAAATGGCGGGCGTCGGCGTTGCGTTCAAGCTGGCTGCCGCCATCGAGGGCGAGCAGGAAACGCTTCTGGATCAATACTGTGATTTTCTCTGCCTCGGCACGGTTGCGGACGTCATGCCCCTCACGGGAGAGAACCGCACGATGGTCGCACGGGGCTTAAAGGCGCTGGAGAACCCGCGGCGCGTCGGCATTGCGGCGCTGATGGCCGAATGCTCCGTGCAGAAGGGGCCGGTCACGGCGGGCACCATCGGCTATACGCTTGCCCCGCGCATCAATGCAGCCGGACGCATGGGTGAGGTCGGAATTGCGACAGAGCTGTTTCTAACGCACGACGCGGGACGCGCGGTCGAGCTGGCGGGCGCGCTCTGCCGCCTCGGCCTCGCGCTGACGAGCGCGGTCCTCGTTCTCAAACTCGATATCGTCCTCAATCTCATCGCTCGGATTGAGCAGCTCGTCCAGACTCACACCATAGAGCTTGGCGAGCGAGATCAGGTTCTCGGTATCGGGCGAGCTCTCCGCACGCTCCCATTTACTAACCGCCTGGCGCGACAGCCCCAGCTTTCGCGCCAGCCCTTCTTGGCTAAAGCCCTTGCTGCGGCGAAGGTCGGCGAGCCGCTGCGCAGTTTCTACATTCATGGTTCCTCCTATGTGATGCCAGCCGTGCCGCCGGACCGTTTTTTGTTCTTAAGGCGCCTTGCACAGTTAAAAATCTATCCGCCACCGCCAAAAGCATGCCACCTATTCTAGTGAGATTTTTGACAACTGGCGGTTGCGGGCACATATGAGCTGCGGAAATGTGTCCAAACAAAGCAATGAGCCGCAGCTCGGTTGTCCCCGTTGCGGCGTTAACGGTAGTATGGTCGTACTGTTTATTTCGCACCGCTAACGGAGGGAGTTCCGCGCCGTGAACCGCGATTTCGCCTCATCGCTCATCCAGCTCAACAACACGTTCTATCGCGAGCACTCCGCTTCCTTTTCCGATACGCGCCAGGCCCCGTGGCCCGGTTGGGTACGCACCATGGATATCGCGCTCGAACAGCTCGACGTCGCCACGATCGAGCATCCCGTCCGCGTCTTCGATCTTGCCTGTGGCAATATGCGATTCGAGAACTTTGCCGCCGGCGGCGCACTTGCCGCCAAGGGCGTCGATGGCGCAAACCCCTCGGCAGATGCCAGCTGCCCGTTTGAGTTCTATGGTGTCGACTCGTGCCAAGACCTGGCCATCGATGCACATGGCCACGCGCTGCGCATTCCCAACCTGCACTTCCAGGAACTCGACGTGCTCGACGCCCTTATGAAGCTCAACCCCGCCGAGACGCCCGACGTGCTTTTCGACGCCCCACTCGCCGACATCTCGGTCTGCTTTGGCTTTATGCACCATGTGCCGTCGTGCGAGTACCGTGTACGCGTGCTCGACGCTCTGGTGCGCCAGACGCGCCCGGGCGGCATCATCGCCATCAGCTTTTGGGAGTTTATGAACGACGAGCGCATGGCGCGCAAGGCCGTTCGAGCCGAGGCCCGCGCCGAGCTCACCCCGCCGTTTGAGGGTTACGATTCAGCGCAGTTTGAAGCCGGCGACCACCTCATCGGTTGGCAAAACGACCGCCATGCTTACCGCTATTGCCACCACTTTGACGATCAGCAGATCACCGACCTGGTGCGCGGCGTGCGTACGTTCTACAAGAGCGGCGAGGTCCCCGTACGCGAGCTTGAGCGCTTCCATGCCGACGGTCGCAGCGGCGAGCTCAACCGCTATGTGATCCTTAAGCGCCTGTAGGCACCGACGACTCGCCGCCGAGCCGCATGGCATCTTTCGGGCAAGCCATGCCCGCCCTTTTTCAACCCATTGACGGAACGCGCAGCTATGCGTTCCCTACTTATGACCAAGGAGCCTCATGGGAGCCGTCCACGTTCGCACGCCTAAGAACTTTGTGCTCGAGGAGCGCCTGGAGCGCTACGCCGATGCGATTGAGACGAACCCCGAGGCCTATGCCGGAGATTGGCGCGAGGCTTGCACGCCAGTTGGCAGCAAGCCCTTCGAGCACCTTCACCTGGATCTTGGCTGCGGCAAAGGCACCTATCTGGTCGAGCGCGCCCACCGCGAGCCCGACACCCTCTTTATCGGTATGGACCAGGAGCCCATCTGCATCGCCTATGCCGCACAGAAAATCTGCGAGCAGGAGCTGCCCAATGCACTCGTCCTGCCCCGAGGCGCCGCATCGCTGCCGCAGCTGTTTGCCGCAGGCGAGCTCGATGCCATCACCATCAACTTTCCCACGCCGCAGCCCAAGGCCAAGTACGCCAAAAAACGACTCGTCCATGTCAACCATCTGATGCTCTACCGCTCGCTCTTTGCAGCCGGCGCTACCGTCACGCTGCGAACCGATAGCAAGCCATTGCGCGACTACGCCCTGGGGCAGTTTGCCGCGGCCGGCTACGACACGCTTTGGGTTAGTGACGACGTCCGCCGCGACCATCCCGAGCACCCCGAGACCGAATATGAATGCCGCACGCGCGAGATGGGTGCCGTCGTCTATGGCATTTGCGCCACGCCCGGCGCGCAGCCCAGCGATGAACAGCTCGCGGCGGGCCGCGCGCAGGAGCAAAGCCTTGCCTGCTACCTGCCCGAAAACCTCGATGAGCTCACCTATGTACCTCTGGGCATGGAAGAAGCCGTCGAGAACTTTAGAAACCGCGCCCGCAAAGGCAAGAAGCGCCTGCCGCAAGAGTCCTAGGGGCTTCTGATGGTCGCGGCGTCGACAAACAAGCGCAAATAGGCGCCAGCGAACGGCCCTCAAACCTAAGTGAGTAGACTTTTTTGCAATAGCCAAGCACATCCCGCATAGCGAAAAGTAAAACCGCAGGTAGAGCCCTTGCGCAAAAGCCATGTGCTCGCGACATCGCAAAAAGTCTACTCACTTAGCTGGCAACTGCACCAAACGGCCGGGCAGAACGCCCATTTCCTGCATTTTCTCGCGCGCTGGCACCCCGCGCCGCCGCTACGCCATAATAGTTGGCGGACAATCGCGAGAGAAAGCAACCACATGGCACAGACCACGACAGATATCGCCGCCAGCACCGTCTCCGGCGCCGGAGCCGCCAGTTCATTCTCGGGCGGCACGGGAACCGAAGCCGAATTCGGCTCGCTCGGTGCGCTCTCCCCCACCTGGTGGGAGCCCGAGGACGGCAGCGAGCCCGAACCATGGCTCACGCCCGATCAAGCCTTCGAACGCTTCTTTGAATGGACAAGCGATCGCGGCATTGAGCTGTGGGATCACCAAGAAGAAGCCCTCATGGACCTGGCTGCCGGCGATCACGTCATTTTAGGCACACCGACCGGATCGGGTAAATCGCTCGTCGCGCTGGGCATGCTCTTTATGGGCATGGCGCAGGGCAAGCGCTGCTACTACACGGCTCCCATCAAGGCTCTGGTCAGCGAGAAGTTTTTCGACCTTGTGCAGGTGCTCGGCCGCGATAACGTAGGCATGATTACCGGAGACACGCATATCAACACCAAGGCACCCGTCATCTGCTGCACGGCAGAGATCCTTGCCAACGACGCACTGCGCGAGGGCGAAGATGCCGACGTGGGCTGCGTGGCCATGGACGAGTTCCACTACTTTGCCGACCCCGACCGCGGTTGGGCCTGGCAGGTGCCGCTGCTCACCCTGCCCCACACGCAGTTTATGCTCATGAGCGCCACGCTCGGCGATGTCACCGCGATCGCCGCCTCACTCGAGGAACACACCGGTGCTACCTGCGACTTGGTCGTCGATGCCCTGCGCCCCGTGCCGCTGAGCTACGACTACGTGACGACCTCGCTCGAGGGCACGGTCGAGCTCGCCATGCGCCGTGGCGAGGCCCCGCTCTATATCGTGCACTTTAGCCAGGATGCCGCCCTTGCGACGGCACAGTCGCTCGCCAATTTTGGCATCGCCAGCAAGGAGCAGCGCGAGGCCATCAAAGAAGCAGCAAAGGGAACGAGCTTCTCGACGGCCTTTGGTAAGATTCTCAAACGCCTGCTTGGATGCGGCGTCGGCGTGCACCATGCTGGCATGTTGCCGCGCTATCGCCTGCTGGTCGAGCGCTTGGCGCAGCAGGGCCTGCTGCCCGTCATCTGCGGTACCGATACGCTCGGCGTCGGCATCAACGTGCCCATCCACACCGTGGTGCTCACCGCGCTCACCAAGTTCGACGGCTACAAGATGCGTCGCCTGCGCGCCCGTGAGTTCCATCAGATCGCTGGTCGCGCCGGCCGTTCGGGCTTCGATACCGAGGGCATGGTCATCGCCGAGGCCCCGGAGCACGAGATCGAGAACGCTAAGCTCATGGCCAAGGCGGGCGACGACCCCAAGAAGCTCCGCAAGATTAAAAAGAAAAAGGCCCCCGAGGGCTTTGTCACCTGGAACAAGCAGACCTTTGAGCGCCTGATCGAGACGCAGCCCGAGACGCTCAAGCCGCGCCTTCGCATCACACACTCCATGGTGATTAGCGTGGTCGAGCAGGGCGGCGATGCCCGAGCCCGCGTACACGACCTCATCGAAACGAGCCTGCAGACTCCCGAGGAAAAGGCCAAGCTCGAGGTTCGCGCCGACGAAATCTTCGCCACACTCATCGATTCCGGCGTCGTCGTTCGCACCGAGGTGTCGCCCGCGCCCGACGCTCCGGCTGACGCCGCGCCGGACATCGACTACGCGCTGACGGTCGATCTGCCCGAGGACTTCGCACTCGATCAGCCGCTCTCGCCGTTCTTGCTTGCCGCGTTGGAGCTGCTCGACCCCGAGAGCGAGACCTATACCATGGATCTGATCTCGATGGTCGAGGCAACGCTCGAGGATCCCAAGCAGGTGCTGCGCGCTCAGGAGCGCGCCGCGCGCGACCGCGCGATGGCCGAAATGAAGGCTGACGGCGTCG
>OLQB01002534.1_pt1 | contig 11720 bp, 9 predicted proteins | sample 1672681 | NCBI WGS metagenome assembly OLQB01 (sample SAMEA3136713, study PRJEB25190) | human gut metagenome | reverse complement strand
TCAGGTCGATATCAAAGACGGACAGAAGACAGGATTTTTCCTTGACCAGAAATATAATCGTCTTGCGATTCAGAAACTCTGTAAAGATGCGAGGGTACTGGACTGCTTTACACATACCGGTTCTTTTGCACTGAATGCAGGAATCGCCGGAGCGAAAGAAGTAACAGGAGTAGATGCATCTGAGCTTGCTGTTCACCAGGCACAGGAAAATGCGAAACTGAATGGTCTGGATAAAACCGTAAAATTTATATGTGAAGATGTTTTTGAACTGCTTCCGAAGCTCGAAGAAGAGGGAGAAAAGTACGATGTGGTCATTCTGGATCCACCTGCCTTTACAAAATCCCGCAGTTCTGTCAAAAATGCAGTCAAAGGCTACCGTGAGATCAATCTTCGTGGAATGAAACTGGTAAAAGACGGCGGATTTCTTGCAACCTGTTCCTGTTCCCATTTTATGGAATATGAACTGTTTACAAAAACGATCGGCCAGGCTGCAAGAAGTGCACACAAGAGACTTCGCCAGGTGGAATACCGCACACAGGCGCCGGATCACCCGATCCTGTGGTCTTCCGACGAATCCTATTACCTGAAATTCTATATCTTCCAGGTATGTGATGAGAAATAATCAGAGAAAATATAAAGTAGAAACAGATCACATAAAGGAAAAGGTCATAAGAAAGAAGGACTTAGATGAGAGACAAGTTTAATAGATTTATGCAGGGACGTTATGGAGTAGATGCATTTGCACGTTTTACGATGGGTGTGGCACTTGTAGCGATCATCCTTTCGATTTTTTTCAGCAACGGAAGCAGAATAGGCGCACTTCTTGATACGTTTGGACTTCTGGTGCTGCTGTATACATATTACCGCATGCTTTCCAGAGATATTCAGAAGAGATACCAGGAAAACGAAAAATATCTTGCTGCGACTGCAAAGCTCAGACAGCGTTTCAACAGAGAAAAGAGTATGATGAATCAGAGAAAGACACATCATATTTATTCCTGCCCGGGATGTGGTCAGAAGATCCGTATTCCGAGAGGCAAGGGCAAAATTGAGATCGAATGTCCGAAATGCCATACAAAATTTGTTAAAAGAAGCTAACAAAACAGGTCGGCGCGACAGGGGGAGGCAACACAGTGTTTGGATATGTGGTAATGAACAAACCGGAAATCAAATTCAAAGATTTTGATATGTACCGTTCTTTTTACTGCGGACTGTGTCGTGAGCTGAAAGAGCGTTACGGTCTCAGCGGACAGATTACGTTAACTTATGATATGACCTTTGTGATCCTTCTGCTCAGCGGACTTTATGAACCGCCGACAAAGAAAGGATTGACACGCTGTATCGTACACCCGGTGCGCAGACAGCCGGTCAGAAAAAATGCGATTACTGAATATGCTGCGGATATGAATATTTTTCTGACTTATTACAAGTGTAAAGATGACTGGAATGATGAGAGAAGCATTCTGGGACTTGCTTTTGGCAAATTGCTGGAACGTAAAGAAAAGAAGAGTGAAAAACTCTGGAGCAAAAAGGTGCAGACGATTGTATCCTGCCTGGATGAACTGTCCGAACTCGAAAAAGAAAATGCGACAGACATCGATCGTGTATCCGGCTGCTTTGGCAGAATCATGGCAGAAATCTTTGCATACAGAGAAGATGTATGGGAACCGACTCTTCGGCGTATGGGATTTTATTTCGGCAAGTTTATTTATCTGTTGGATGCCTATGATGATGTGGAAGAGGATGTCAAAAAAGGAAATTACAATCCATTTTCAAAAGATTATATAATAAAGGGGTTCGATGACCGGGTAAAGAATATGCTTATGATGATGATGGCAGAAACCTGCAGAGAATTCGAGAAGCTTCCTATTATTAAATATGGGGATATTCTTCGGAACATTTTATATTCCGGTGTGTGGTGCCGCTTCGAGGAAGTGAGCAGGAAACGCAGGGAAGAACGGGAGAAAGAGAAAAAATGTTAGATCCATACAGCGTGCTGGGAGTTCCCAGAAACGCATCTGATGATGAAATAAAAAAGGCATACCGGAAGCTGAGCCGAAAGTATCACCCGGATGCCAATATCAATAATCCGAATAAGGATCAGGCCGAAGAAAAATTCAAAGAAGTGCAGCAGGCTTACGAGCAGATTATGAAAGAGCGTGAGGAAGTAGTTCCCAGAATGGCTATGGCGGCTACGGAAATTACGGTGGTTTTGGAAATTACGGAAATGCCGGTTCCAGTGCCTATCAGGATGAGGAAAGTATGCGCAGAAGGGCGGCCGCCAATTATGTGCAGAGCGGTCATTTTCAGGAAGCTATGAATGTACTGGATTCTCTTGGTCAGAAAAATGGGGAATGGTATTACCTGGCTGCTATGGCAAATATGGGAATGGGAAATAATGTAACAGCTCTGGATCAGATCCGTGAAGCAGTCCGTCAGGAACCGGATAATATGCAGTACCGTATGCTGCTCCAGAGAATGGAAGGCGGTGGCGGCTGGTATCAGCAGCGGCAGGATCCCTTTGGGGGAATGCCGACTGCAGAAGGGGATATGTGTGATGCCTGCTGCAGGACCATGGCCTGTTTCATGTGCTGGCCGGGCGGCTTTTTCTGCTGCTGATGCAGGAACAAAGCGGTCATCGATATCCCGGAATTGAGAATCGGAATATCCTGAGGCAGCATATCCATATGTTTGTAAGGCGGATCCTGCAGATCCGTTTTGCGATATAGATCGCAGAGGGATTTTTCTGACAGAAATTCACAATGCTGTCCGGAAAATGTCATACTGCAGAGAAAAAGAGGAGGAAATCGTTATGAGTATAAGAATTGGTATTTTAGGTTACGGAAACCTGGGACGCGGCGTGGAGTGCGCCATCAAGCATAATCCGGATACAGAGCTGGTTGCAGTATTTACCAGACGTGATCCAGAGACTGTAAAGATCCTTACAGAGACCGCAAAGGTTTATTCTGTAAAAGATGCGGAGAAGCTGAAGGATGAGATCGATGTCCTGATCATCTGTGGAGGAAGTGCGACAGATCTTCCTGTTCAGACACCGGAGTATGTAAAATATTTCAATGTTGTGGACAGCTTTGATACACATAAGAAAATCCCGGAACATTTTGCAAATGTTGACAAGGCAGCAGCAGAGAGTGGACATGTAGGAATCATTTCCGTAGGCTGGGATCCGGGAATGTTTTCTCTGAACCGTATGTATGCAAATGCGATCCTTACAAATGGAAACGACTACACATTCTGGGGCAAGGGTGTCAGCCAGGGACATTCTGATGCAGTCCGCCGCATCAAAGGCGTAAAGGATGCAAAGCAGTACACCATTCCGGTAGAAGCTGCACTTGAGGCAGTAAGAAACGGAGAAAATCCGGAGCTTACCACACGCCAGAAACATACAAGAGAGTGCTTCGTAGTTGCTGAGGAAGGTGCTGATCTTGCACGCATCGAGGAAGAGATCAAGACCATGCCGAACTACTTTGACGAGTATGATACAACGGTACATTTCATTTCCCAGGAAGAGCTGGACCGTGACCACAGCGGTATCCCGCACGGCGGTTTTGTGATCCGCAGCGGAAAAACAGGCTGGAACAATGAGAACAGCCATGTGATCGAGTACAGCCTGAAGTTGGATTCCAATCCTGAGTTTACATCTTCTGTGATCGTTGCCTATGCAAGAGCTGCATACCGCATGAACCAGGAAGGACAGAAGGGCTGCAAGACTGTATTTGATGTTGCACCTGCATATTTAAGTGCCCTTGACGGAGCAGAGCTTCGCAAAAAATTCCTGTAAGGATCTGTAACAGATCTGTAACAGACAGGAGCAAAACTGCATAAAAGATCATATCCCCGGAGCATCAGTGAATATTTCTGATGTTTCGGGGCTTTTTTCTGCATAAAATCAACATTGGTAATACCTGGATGATGATTTTTCTGAAAGAAAAGGAAAGAGTTGACGGACCGTAAAGAATGTTATATAATATGGACGTAAAATTGTAACAAAATTGTAACGTTTACGATCAGTCGGACTTAAGAAATAGTAAATATCAATGATCTATCTATCAAAGGAAGGTATGTATGCGAAAATTAAGCAGAAAATGGAAACTCTGGGGACTTTTTTTTGTTCTGATGTTCTTTGCAGCCGGAGCAACTGTACATACAACGGCAACAGATGTACAGGCTGCGACCAAAAACGGCTTTAAAACAGAAAAAGGAAAGTCCTATTATTATCAGAATGGACAGAAGGTAAAAGGCTGGCTTACACTGAACGGGAAGAAATATTTTTTTAATAAATCCACAGGCGTGCAGATGAAGCGTTGGGCTAAGGATTCCAAGGGCAAACGATATTTTTATAATGTCAACGGTGCCAAGGGCTATATGGCAACAGGCTGGCTTACAGACAGTAAGAACAATACCCGCTATTTTAATCCCACCAGCGGATATATGACAACGAAATGGGCCACGATCAGTAATAAGAAATATTATTTTTACAGAGGCAGTGGTGCTGCAGCCAGAAGTGTATTCCTTACAGACAAGAAGAATGTGACCAGATATTTTACCAGCAAATGCTTTATGGCAAAGGGCTGGGCAACGAATAAGAAACAGCAGAAGCGTTATTTTGATCCAAACACGGGAGCTATGTATAAGGGCTTCAAGAAGATCGGCAGCGATACCTATTATTTTTACAGCAAGAGCGGCGTGATGGCTACCGGTTGGGTCACAAATTCCAAAAAAGGATATAAATATTATTTCGATCCGTCAACCGGTGTCATGGCTACGGGAACGAAGACGATCGATGGCAAGAAGTATACATTTGGCAGCAATGGTGTCTTGGATACCAACCCAAGTACTACTACAGCGACAAGCTCCAGGACTATCAAGAATTTCCTTGCCAATGCATTACTTCCGGTAGGAAAGACTCTTTACGTATGGGGCGGCGGCCACAACTGGTCGGATGCGACCAGAAAGGGCATCAGTCCAAAATGGAAACAGTGGTATGACAGCAATTCCAGCTCCTATAATTACAGATATTATATGGATCTCAGTGAAGCTACAGAACAGAAGGGCCTTGACTGCTCCGGCTTTGTAGGATGGTCTGTATATCAGATCATGCAGAGCAGATCCGGTGGACCTATGTACACGGATGTTTCCGGAAATCTTGGATCTTTGTATTCCGGCAAGGGAATGGGTACCGTTGTTTCCCAGGCTCAGCTGGCAAGCTCAAACTGGAAGCTTTATCCTGGGGATATCGGATACAACAGCGGACATACCTGGATCGTTCTCGGACAGTGTTCCGATAAGAGTGTCGTGATCCTCCACTGTACACCGAATGCCGGCGTACAGATTTCCGGAACACCGACACCAAGCGGAACTTACGGAAGCCAGGCGATCAAGCTGGCAGAAACTTACATGTCCAGGTATCCTGGAGTCAGCAAATATGATTATCATGAATCCAGTGGTAACTATATCCGAAACGGTGCATACTTCAGATGGAACAGAAGCACTCTTTCCGATCCCAACGGATATCTGAACAAGACAGCCAATCAGATCCTTGCAGATCTGTTCTGATCAGGATATGCTGAAAGAAATTTATATGTAACAAATAGCAATAAGAAACGTGAGAGGAGAATCTGAGATAACCCGGGTTCTCCTTTTTTAATGTCAAAATCATTAATAAATGTTACAAAGTTTTAAACTAATTAATAGAAAATCCTTGCAATCCAAATAACACTGTGTTAATATATAAAAAGATTGAAACAAGATATTGCAAAAGTATTACAAAGAAAACCAACGAAGCGGATGGTCAGATCCGCTGTATTAAATTAGAATCAGATTGCGAGGGTGAACAGTCATGAAGAAAAGAATATTATGTCTGACACTGGCGCTCATCATCAGCGGAGCACAGGTAGTCAGCGTAAGCGCAACAAGAGAAGATGAGGCAGCACTTCAGCAGGAGATGGATGCGACTAACGAACAGCTGAATGCGACTTATTCCAGATTGGATGAGCTTTCCTCACAGAAGTCACAGATTGAAGGCGAGATTTCAACTCTTGATGCCAATCTTGTAAACGTGATGGTTTCGATCCAGACACTGGAGGGAGATATCTCCAATAAGGAAGCCGACATTGCATCTACACAGACCAACCTTGAGAAGGCCAAAAATGCCAAGCAGAAACAGTATGAGGCAATGAAGAAACGTATCCAGTATCTCTATGAGAAGGGTGGAGATGATGCATGGTTCCAGATGATGCTGAATGCAGAGAACCTGTCTGACCTTCTTACAAGAGCAGAGTACACACAGAAGACTTATGAGCAGGACCGTAAGAGTCTTGAAAAATATTCCAATACGATCCAGCAGGTGGCAAACCTGGAGGCACAGTACACACAGGAGAAGGCAGAGCTGGAGGGAATGAAGCAGGAATATGAGGCAGAGTCCCAGAACCTGCAGGCACAGCTGGATGAGAAGCGTGCCACATCCGCAGATTATGATAATGAGATCGCCTACGCACAGCAGCAGGCTACAGATTATGCCAACCTTCTTGCAGAGCAGACTGCAGAGCTTCAGAGATTAGAGGCTGAGCGTATTGCAGCAGAGGAAGAGGCAAGACGTCAGGCCGAGGCTGAAGCAGCAGCGAGAGCACAGGCTGAGGCAGAAGAGGAAGCAAGACGCCAGGCAGAGCAGGAAGCACAGCAGGATGAGGCGGACGAGAGCGAAGACGGACAGTACGATGAGGACGGCGACGTGATCGAGAATGCAGATGAGGATACTGCAGAAGATGACACCGAGGATGTGGATGAAGATGCAGACAATGGTGAGAATGATGATGCGTCCGAGGATACTGAGAATACAGAGGATAATGCAGACGCAGATTACGATAACAGCACAGACGCATCTGAAGAAAGTGCAGAGGACACATCTAATGCAGAGGATACATCTTCAGACAGTGACAGTTCTTCTTACAGTAGCGGTTCCGGATCTTCTGTTGTGAATTATGCTACACAGTTTGTGGGAAATCCTTACGTATGGGGCGGAACAAGCCTTACCAATGGTGCAGACTGCTCCGGATTTGTACAGAGTGTCTATGCGAACTTCGGAGTCAGCCTTCCGAGAACCTCCTATGAGCAGCAGAATGCAGGTACAGAAGTATCCTACGCAGATGCACAGCCGGGAGATCTGATCTGCTATGGCGGACACGTGGCTATTTACATGGGTAATGGCCAGATCGTTCATGCATCGAACTCTCAGGACGGGATCAAGATCAGCAATGATGCTACATACAGAACAATTGTATCTGTAAGACGTCTTGTATAATAAGAACGTACAACAGAAAATAAAAATACAGCAGCCCGACAGTAGTTTGTCGGGCTGTTTTTGACGTCGGAAAAAATATTGAAAACCCATGGAACGGATTGAACAGCAATAAAATATGCTCAAAAATGTATAAATATTGAAAACAGTATTGACATATAATTAACAGGATGTTATTATAATGTCAGTATAATTCCATATTGAACATAGCAAGTGCTGAGGATAGCTGACAGTTATATATTGATTATCAGAAGTCCACAGAAAAGGGAATCAGGTGTGAAACCTGAGCGATCCGGTCACTGTAACGGAGGAGCGAATCTCATAGTCCATTGTACGTATGTATGAGAAGGAGAGAGGAGTCATGATCCCGGAGCCAGGAAACCTGCTTGTTATGGCGAGGTTAAACTTCCGTGTAAAGTGTAACAACCATTTCAGGGACTCCGCACCCCTGGGACGTTGTCTACTTTTTTACGAGAGTAGGCATTTTTTTATGGAATGCGCCTGTTCATATGAATTATACATGATTAAATGGCAGGCGATACTACTCCGGATACATTCGTTCCCTCCGCGCACTCATGAACGGATTATATTTCTACCCCGGGGTGGCATCGCTACCTCTTTTTTATAGGAAAAAAATATGTGTGGTTATGTCAGGAGAGGAGAAAAGAGCCATGGAGAAACCATACTGGGAAGGCAAAGAATACTCTTACTTCAGCCACAAAAACTGTGAGTATTTTCCGTGCCATAAAGGAGCAGATCCGGAGAACTTCAATTGTCTGTTCTGCTATTGTCCTTTATATGCACTGGGAGATAAATGTGGTGGTAATTTCCGCTTTACGGAAAGCGGGATTAAAGACTGCACCGAATGCAAGCTTCCTCACAGAAGAGAAAATTTCGGATATGTTACAGGTAAATATAGCGAGCTTGCGGAAATTGTACGGAAGCAGCGGGAAAAATAAAAAACAGGCCAGTTCAGATACAGGAAAATGTATATTCCTGTGTTTGAACTGGCCTGTTTTGTTTGGAGTGGACAATATCTGTTATCTGTCGGAAAAGATACAGAAGATCATTCTCTGGTTTGGAGAAAAACCTTGAGTCTGGGAATCTGGTTGTTGAGGATCAGCTGTTCCGGAAACATGGCCTGATGAACAAACTCAGCAGCACAGGTAAAATCTCCGATATGCTCCGGGCCATGGCTGTCACTGGAAAGAAGCAGCGGCAGATCATATTTGCGGCAGCATCGAAGGATCTCGAAACAGTTTTCTCTTGTGTCGCCACGATAGCCATAAGGTGCAAGAGAAGCTTCGTTGATCTCAAAGATCGTGCCGGTTTCCCTGGCAGCCCTTGCAAGCGCATCATAATTAACCGGGTAATGAGTGTTATCACTATGTCCGAGGATCTTTACACAGGGGTTTTTCATTACATTGATAAAAGCTTCTGTGTTTTCGGCTCTGGTACCGCAGCGGTAATTCCAGGCATGCATGCTGGCAATGGCGTAATCAAGTTTACATAATAATTCCTGATCTAAATCTACCGTTCCGCTGCGGTCAAGGATATTCAGTTCAATTCCGTAGAGTAATTCTACACCGAAATGTTTTTTGGGAGAATAGGTAAGGCTGCGGAAATAGGAGGAAGTTCCGGCTGCCAGAGTGCCGGGACCGTGATCAGTGATCCCGAGAAGCCGGAGACCTTTCTCGGCAGCTGCGCGTGCCATGTTTGTGATGGTACATTCCGTGCCGTGACCACTGGCGATGGAGTGGGTATGCATATCAGAAAGATACATAAAAATACACCTCTTTTACTGTTTGAGAACATGTGACAGAGCGGAATACGAATGTCCGCTTTGCATAAATTTTTTCTGAAAAACAAATGAATTCCTATATAAATCCAAGTATGGCAGAGCAGAAAAACAAAGTCAATAGAGAAAAACATAAAAATACAAAAAACAAATAAAATCAACAGGGCGCAACCGATAAAAACCACAAAAACAGCTATAAACACATGTTGGATTTCGTTGACATCGAAGTAGGGGTAAGGTATAATAAAACTACATGAGCACATAGCCGGACAGGAGCGGTTCTGGAAGCGTAGAGGCAGACAGATCACCAGAAACAACCGGTTATGAGAAAGGAGAATCATGGAGAAATTTCATATAGCAGATGTTCCGAAAACAGACAGGATCACACATCTTGTAGATAATCTTTATGCAAAGATGCCGGTGATCGAATCTGCCAGAGCAAAACTGATTACGGAATCCTATAAGGCTACCGAAGGGCAGCCGGTGATTACCAGACGCGCGGAAGCTTTTGCTCACATTCTCCGGAATATTCCGATTATCATTCGTGATAATGAGCTGATCGTAGGAAGCAGCACGATCGCACCGAGAGGATGCCAGACATTCCCGGAATTTTCTTACCAGTGGCTGGAGGATGAACTGGATACTGTTGCAACAAGAACAGCGGATCCGTTCTACATTGCTGAAGAGACCAAAGCAGAGCTGAGAGAAGTACATAAATACTGGAAGGGCAAAACCTCCAGCGAACTTGCTACATCTTATATGGCTCCTGAGGCAATCAAAGCAATTGAACACAACATTTTTACGCCGGGTAACTATTTCTACAACGGTGTAGGGCATGTAACTGTTAAATATGAAGAAGTTCTTGCAATCGGTTATAAAGGCATCATTGATAAAGCCCGTGCAGAACTGGAGAAATGTCAGGTTGGCGATGGCAATTATGCAAAGAAGAGCCATTTCCTTAATGCTGTGATCGTTTCCTGCCAGGCAGTTATCGAGTATGCAGAGCGTTATGCTGAACTGGCATCTCAGATGGCGGCAGAATGCACAGACCCGGTACGTAAACAGGAACTTTTACAGATCTCAGAGAACTGCAGCCGTGTTCCGGCAAACGGAGCGACCAGCTTCTACGAGGCATGTCAGTCCTTCTGGTTTGTACAGCAGCTTCTGCAGGTTGAATCCAGCGGACATTCTATTTCACCGGGACGTTTTGACCAGTATATGTATCCTTATTATAAAGCAGACATTGATAAGGGTGTTATTACCAGAGAAGCAGCGCAGGAACTCCTTGACTGTATCTGGGTCAAACTCAACGACCTTAACAAAGTACGTGATGCAGCATCAGCAGAGGGATTTGCAGGCTACAGCCTTTTCCAGAACCTGATCGTAGGCGGACAGGACAAATACGGAAACGACGTGACAAATGATCTTTCTGTTATGTGTATTCTTGCATCCATGCATGTACATCTGCCGATGCCGTCTCTTTCCATCCGAGTATGGAACGGTTCTCCGCATGAACTGCTGATCAAGGCAGCTGAGCTTACCAGAACCGGTATCGGACTTCCGGCATATTACAATGATGAAGTTATTATTCCGGCATTACAGAACAGAGGACTTACTCTGGAAGATGCGAGAGAATACAATATCATCGGATGTGTAGAACCACAGAAAGCAGGTAAGACAGACGGATGGCACGATGCAGCGTTCTTCAACATGTGCCGCCCGCTTGAACTCGTATTTTCCAATGGTATGGACAAGGGTGAACTGGTTGGTATCCAGACCGGTGATGTTACCAAAATGACAACATTCGAAGAATTCTTTGATGCATACAAGAAACAGATGGAATACTGTATTTCCCTGATGGTCAATGCCGACAACGCAATCGATGTGGCGCATGCAGAGAGAGTACCACTTCCATATGAATCCTGTATGGTGGATGACTGTCTCAGCAGAGGCCTTTCCGTACAGGAAGGCGGAGCTGTTTATAACTTTACCGGTCCGCAGGGATTCGGTATTGCGAATATGGCTGACTCTTTATATGCGATCCGTAAACTTGTATACGAAGATAAGAAAGTCTCCATGGAAGAGTACAAACAGGCTCTGGCATGGAACTATGACAAGGGTCTGGATCAGCAGTCCGTTTCTGATATGTCGGAAATGATCCTTAAGGGAATGCAGGACGCAGGCATGGCAGTCAATACGGACACTGCAAAGGCAGTTCTTCAGACTGTTATGAGACTGAAACCTACCGAAGAGCAGCTTCGCAGATTTACAGAGATCCATCATATGATCGATGAAGTTCCGAAGTTTGGTAATGCAATCGATGATGTGGATTATTTTGCAAGAGATGTTGCTTATACATACAGCCGCCCGCTGCAGAAATACATGAATCCACGTGGCGGTCATTATCAGGCAGGACTTTACCCGGTATCTGCAAACGTACCGCTTGGCGGACAGACAGGAGCTACACCGGATGGACGTTATGCACATACACCGGTAGCTGATGGCGTTTCACCATCCGCAGGAAAGGATGTCAAGGGACCAACTGCAGCAGCAACTTCTGTTTCCCGACTGGATCACTTCATCGTATCCAACGGAACACTGTTTAAC
>OLQB01002523.1_pt1 | contig 11751 bp, 7 predicted proteins | sample 1672681 | NCBI WGS metagenome assembly OLQB01 (sample SAMEA3136713, study PRJEB25190) | human gut metagenome | reverse complement strand
CGATTACAACGGCGGCTTCTCCAAGGTCTCCATGGGCATGGCCATCACCAAGACCTGCAAGAACCCCGCTGAGGCTGCTACCCTGATCGAGTACCTGTGGAACGGTGACGGCGCTGCCATCATGGGCTCCGAGTGCGGTGTCCCCGCTTCCAAGGCTGGTCTGGCTACCGCTCAGGCTGCCGGTAAGATCAACGAACTGGTCGCCGAGGCAAACGGCAAGGTCATGAGCTTCGTTTCCTGCCAGCTGGATCCCCTGTTCGAGTCTTCCGATCTGAAGGCTACCGGCACCGGCATCTATCAGGAAGTGTTCGATACCGTTGACTACGACAACAAGAGCGGCGCAGATGTTGTTGACACCCTGCTGGATGGCATGTCTGCTGTTGGCTACACTGTCTGATCTTCTTTGCTGACCTGAGTTAAGCTACATATCAGGGGCATCGTCCACCCGTAGGCCCGATGCCCCTTTTTTCTCAGGTACAGGTTACAATTCTCTGACAAATCTGTTGCCAAAGTCTTGGCTTCTATTAAGCATAACAACGGCATAAATTATATACCGGTAAGAACAAATTCCATTAAAGATCTATTGGAAAACAGAGCTAATGTTCTGCTTTATAACGCCCCTATCGGCCATACGGATGTACCAGAGAGCAGTGTGGATGCCATAATCACAGATCCCCCTTATGGCAGCAATGTGCAATATTTAGAGTTGTCTCATTTCTGGTATCCCTGGAACCAAGACCTTTATGAGCGTTATCCAATCTTTGAACTTGAAGCGGTTGCTAATAGAAAAAAAGGATTTAACGGAGCCAAGAGCCAATATGATTATGAGAACAATCTATATGAAGTGTTTAAGAATGCATATAGGGTTCTCAAACCTATGAGGTATTTGTCTTTGACATTTAACAACAAAGACATATGCTCATGGCTGGCACTGCTATTTTCAATCCTAAAATCCGGATTTACATTTGACAGGATGTATTTTCAGGATGGAGTTAAAAATTACCGCCAAACAGCGCACACAAAAGCAAAAGGCTCCCCTTATGGGGATTTTATCTATACCTTCAAAAAGGTTGATAGCATTCCTGTGAAAGTGTATACAACGGAGGAAGATTTTATTTATGACATTGATAATATCTTTCTAAAGGACATCAGTTGCAGTGATGAGAATAGAAATGAAATGATATTGCAGATGTTTGTGGATGCAATACCGTTAATAGACGCCTTTGCAAAAACATATCTCAGAACAAAGGGTATTCATCATTTATACTCCCATTTCAATAAAAAATATTTATCAAAGCTTTACGATACAGATAATGCGAACAAGTGAATCTAAAACCATAATAAATCAAGAGTTATTTGACGTAAATCTTCCTGATTATCAGAGAATAATCGAACGCCTTGTATCAAAATACAATGTTGTTGACGGAAGCTACTATGAAGGTCTTGTTAATTTCAAGACCAACTTGGTTGTTCCTAAACACAAATGGTATGATTATAAACAAGGCTATTCAGAATTACTTGTCAAACATATCATCGACGAAGCCAAGCCACTAAAGGAGCATTATATTTTAGATCCTTTTTGCGGTGTTGGCACAACGAACCTTACATCAGTAAATCGTGGTTACAAGACTATTGGGTTTGATATAAATCCAATGGCGATATTAACGGCAAAAGCCAAGACACATCATTACACACCCAAAGAAATTGCTCTGATAAAAAAATATTTGGAAAGTTTCACTCTGCCGGACTCCAAAGTAGAGATTGAAGGTGGGCGTGTCATAGAGACTTCTTTTACAGAAGACGTACTCGATATTCTGCTCAAGATCCGTTTCTTTGTTGATGGTATAAACAATGATGCAGTCCAAGATTTCTTTAGGCTTGCTCTTATTTCGATAATAGACAAATGCTCCTTAAAAATTAAGGATGGCAATGGCTTAAAATTTAAAAAGAATTACAAGGCTGTACCGGATTTGGTCCGACTCTATTTGGACAAGGCATCCGAAATGTTATCTGACATCCGGATGTCAAACGAAGACAAAGAGAATAAGATCATTTTGGGGTCTATGATAACTGAAGAGGCTTTTAACAAAGTAAAAGACATGCCTATCGGACTGTGCGTATTTTCGCCACCTTATGCAAACTGTTTTGACTACTGTGAAGTGTATAAACTTGAATTTTGGATTGGAGGCTTTGTCAAATCCTACGATGACTTTGAGCGATTTAGATCAATAGCCTTGCGCTCACATGTGAATTCTAAATTCAGTCATGAATTTTCAAACAGCAATAAAGATGTGGACACAATAGCTTCACTAATATCATCTTTCAACATCTGGAACAAAAATATTCCAGATATGATTAGAGGATATTTTGATGACATGGAATCGATGATTAAGAATTTATCTAAAATCCTCGTCAACAAGGCAAAATGTTATATTGTAGTTGCAAATTCCGGATATAAAGGCATTTTGGTACCAACCGACTTGCTTTTAGCAGAAATAGCAGAAAAATATGGCTACAAAGTTTGTAACATATATCATGCGCGCAAAATCCGCTCATCTTCTCAACAAATGCATATCCTGAACACAAATTATAACAATCTAATGAGAGAATCTGTAATTGAACTTCAAATTATCAAGTAGATTATGATATACTCCAACTTATTAAAAAAACACTACTCAGATTGGCCTTCTTTGGAAAAGGCCATAGAAGCTTTGCCAACTGCAAAAGCGAGAGGTAACGTTTTTGAAGAGTTTACATTTGCGTACTTTACCATAAAGAAACAAATGTATCAAATAGCAGAGATATACCCATCTGCAGATATTCCTGACAAATACAGAAAAGCTTTTAAGCTTGGCAATAAACAACACCAAGATAGTGGCGTTGACGGCCTTATTATTACAAATGAAGGAAAGTCTATTGCTTACCAGTGTAAATTCCGCTCCGGCAGAGTTAAACCAACCTACGAAGAACTCACCAAATTCTGGTCTGACGGCCGTTATTGCGACTATTGTTGTACAGTTGCCAATTCTTTTGCAGTGAGTAATCTCTCTGATAAACACGAAGAAAATCTTCAGATTCTGGCAAAAGACTTTGATTCTCTTGATCAAGAATTCTTCGACCAACTTTACGATCTCGTGAACAACGAGAATGCTGGAAAGAACAAGGTCTTTTATGAGCCATACGATTACCAAAAGCGTATCATTAAGGAGGTTCTTGTAGGATTTTCAGTTGAAAACAGAGGCAAAGTTATTGCAGCCTGCGGCACAGGAAAAACTCTAACCTCATTATGGATTGTTGAAGCAATGAAAGCTGAAACTGTTCTATTCCTGGCACCAAGCATTTCTCTTGTGAAACAGACACTTGAGGCGTGGGCTGACCAAGCTAAAATTCCATTCACTTACTTGTGCGTTTGCAGTGACAATACCGTTTCATCGAACATAGACGATGATGAAGCTGACATCAGTGTATCTCAGTTGGGTGTACCCGTAACTACAAACATCAACGAGATTGCCAAGTTCTTAGACCACACAAAGGGTAAGGTCAGGTATATCTTTTCCACCTATCAATCTGCAGATAAGATTTCCGAAGCACAGAAGACCGCAAAAGACACTTTTGACTTGATTATCTGTGATGAAGCGCATCGAACAGCAGGTTTGCGTTCCAATTTTTCATTAGCACTGGAGGACCAATTCATTTGTTCAAAGAAACGGTTGTTTATGACTGCAACAGAACGGATGGTCCGTCCATTGTTGAAACGGCATCTTGAGGAAAATGGAAAAGTAATTTTCTCTATGGATGACGAAAATGTATATGGTCCGTTGTTCTCACAATATAATTTTGGAGCCGCGATTAAAGATAAAACAATTTCTGATTACAAAATTGTTGTTGCCGGTGTAAAGGAAAGCGAAGTATATAATTACATTGCTGAGAATAAACACATTTCTGTCGGGGACTTGGATAACAATGAGAAGACAACAACTGCTGAAATTCTATATTCAAAGATATTGCTGGCAAAAGCAATGGGTGAGTTCCCCATTAAAAAAACAATATCTTTCCACTCCTCTATAGAAAAGCCAAGGATTTCGTTGCTGAAAACGGTAATGATATTTCACTTTCAGATGTGATTCGTGAATTCAATGAACACATCACCGAAGATAATCTTTTTATAGATAACATCAATTGCCAACTAGATTCCGGCTCTCGTGCTCAAATACTTAACAAATTCAAAAACACCGAATATTCTGTCATATCAAATGCCAAGTGCCTCACCGAAGGTGTAGATGTTCCCATTATTGACAGTGTATATTTCATTGATAGAAAAAAATCTTTGGTTGATATTGTTCAAGCATGCGGTAGAGCATTGAGAACCCAAAATGGCATTGATAAAACAGCCTATTTTATCATTCCGATTCTCATTCCGGAGTCTTCTGTTGCGGAAGAAATCTTAAACTCTGAAGAGTTTGAGATTGTCTATAATATCATTCAAGCACTCAGAAGCCAAGATAACAGACTTGAAGATTGGATTAACAGGCTCAATAATGAATATGTCAGGACAGGCAGGATCGGCTCTGACTGCACAGACGACGATGTTCCTATCATAATTCAAATAGAAGGAATCGACATCAAACAATTCTCCGACGAATTATATGTACAAATCGCTACTGTTAATGCGAATCCTGATAATATTCGCAGGCCAACCACTTTTGGCGCCGGTGAACGAAAAACAGGACATGCGCGTATCTTCAAAACAATAGGTGATTATGCTGCAGAACGTTTCTTCTCAAGTTTGGTTGACCCGACTATAAAAATTTATAAAGATAAGAATTCCAAATGTCTTTCAATAGCCGATATTAAAATAGACAACAACAATATCAGCCATACCTACCGGTTAGGATTGATTGAAAAGTCAGAGAAAAATTATAGTCTTACTCCTTTGGGCGAATATTATCTTAGTGGTCGTATCAAACCCCAAGATTTGTTTAGGAAGCAGATGTTGAGATATTCAAACTCATTAGAGGATAATAAAATAGCTCACACGCTCTTCCCATACAGAGCCTGTTTGGAAGTGCTCAAAAACTTGGAAGTAAAAAAACTGACATTTAACGAATTTGCTTTTTGTATATATCCTATGTACGATAGTACTCCAGATTCCATCAAAAGAGCTGTAGACGACATCAACTATCTGCGTCAGAAATATCCAAGGCTGAAAGCAATCAATATTGCTAACCGACCTCAAATATTACAGTTACTGAATACGTATTTCGGTACTACCCTGACTATTACCGATATATGGGGAACTGCCGGTACCACCGTCAAAAATCTGTATTCATATTTCAAGAACCATTTGTCTTTATTTGAAGATATCATAGAAATAAAGAATAGGGAAATTTGTATTAAGCCCGGAGTTAATGCTAACGATATAGACAAATTATTGGAGATAGATAAAAACATTGAAAAAGTTGACAGGAAGAATCTATTCGCAATATATACCGAAGTGTCGTCATGCCTATGATATTTTTCTTAGTCTAATAAAGTCGCCACCATAGCCTTGCATCTGTACATCAAGGCTATACCTACAAAAAAGAGTACTCTTAACAAATGTCAGGAGTACTCTTAACTATCACCACAAACAGCCTTATTTCTCTACCTGCCAGCCGCCCCCCAAGGCTTTATATACATTCACCACCGCTATCAGTTCGTCGCGAATGGCATTGCTGACCCCAATTTGCGCATCAAAATAACCACGCTGGGCATCGAGAACATCCATGTAATTGATAACACCGTTGATATACTGCAACTGTGCCAGTTCCACATACGTTTTGGCAGAACGCTCCAATTTAAGGCGCAACTGATATACCTCCTTTATCTTGTTGAAGTCCACAATCGCATTCTTGGCTTCTTTGAAAGCATTCAATACTGCCTTTTCATAACTATGCACTTCGGCTTCAAACGAAGCTTTCTGCGCTTTCAAAGCAGCCCGGTTCTTGCCCCAGTTGAAAAGAGGAGTCAGTACCGCACCATTCAACAAAGAATAAGGCGACTGAAGAAAGTTGGACAGGACATCACTCTCCAATCCAAACTGACCGGTTAATGAGAGCCGGGGAAACATATTGGTATAAGCCACTTTTACACGAGCATGCTCCGCTATAAGTTGCTGTTCCGCAGCACGAATATCGGGACGACGTTCCAGCAAACCGGAAGGTAACCCTACCGGCAAAGACTCCGGTACATCCAGTTCCTGCAAGAAGCGGCTGCGTTCGATACGGGTGGGAAACTCACCGGCAAGAAAAGCGATGTCATTTTCCTTGATAGATATTTTGCGTTCCAAATCCGGAACAAGCGTAGCAGTGCGGGCCAACTCCACCTGTGCCTGTTGATAAGAGGTCTCCGAGGTAAGCCCACCCTCAAAACGTATTCGAGCGAGACGCACTCCTTCCTCACGTGCTTTTTGTGTCTGACGCACAATCTCCAATTCCGTATCGAGCGCAACCAATTCATAATATGCCTGAGCCACTTCGGAAACGATGGTCATGCGTAGGGCACGCTGTGCTTCCACGCTTTGCAAGTACTCGGCAACGGCAGCGGCTTTCTTCCAGCGCAGATTCCCCCAAAGGTCAAGTTCCCATGACAAAAGAGCTTTTGCCTCATAAGTATTACCTACGTCACGACTATGACCGCCATGATTCTCCACTTCACGTTCCGCCTCCACTCTCCCATTCAATTGGGGCAGCAAGTTGGCTACACTGATGCGTTTCTGCGCTGCCATTTCCTTGACACGGGCAGCAGCGATAAGCATATCTTTGTTATATTCCAATGCACGATCTATCAAGCTGCGCAAAGTGTTGTCGGTATAAACCGCCTGCCATTGCTCGTCGGCAATGCTGGCGCTGTCCTGTTGTTGAGCCAAACTATCGGGTAACACCATTTCCGGACGAACATAACTCTTACCCACTTTGCACGATGCAAAAAGCACCGGAATGAGTAACAGAAGTATATATATATTCTTTCTTTTCATAAGTACGTAATCAAAATTCGTTTGCAATATTATCATCAGTCTTTTTTGATTTTGTGTTGCACTTTGGCTTTCGCTTTATAAATCAGTACAAAGAAGAACGGCACAAGTACAATACCAAATACAATGGCAAAGATCATTCCAAAGAACACCCCCGTACCGATTGCCTGACGGCTTGCAGACCCCGGTCCGCTTGCAAGTACCATAGGAAGCATACCCAAAACAAAGGCAAGCGAGGTCATCAATATAGGACGGAAACGAAGTTGAGCGGCATGAATGGCCGACTGTACCAAGTCTCCCCCATTATCTACCTGCACTTTGGCAAACTCTACGATAAGGATAGCATTCTTTGCCGCAAGCCCCACAAGCATTACCAAACCGATTTGGAAATAAATATCATTTTCCAAGCCACAAACAGCAACCCCTAAATAAGCTCCCAAAGCAGCTACCGGCAAGGAAAGCAATACTGCGATAGGCACTGTCCAGCTTTCATATTGCGCAGCCAAGAAGAGGAAAACGAAAAGGAACACCAGTGTCAGCACCAATCCGGTCTGCCCGCCGGCTTTCTTTTCCTGATAGGAAAGTCCACTCCATTCAAGACCTATGTTGTCCGGCAAATGATCGCGTGCTATCTGTTCCATGATCTCCATAGCCTGACCGGAACTGTATCCCTGTGCAGCCGAACCGCGGATAACGGCGGTAGTAAACATATTGAAACGCTTGATACTACCCGGCCCTGTGGTGTAGGATGCATTGCCCAATGAGGTCAGCGGAACCATTGCTCCATTGGCAGCTTTCACAAAGAACAGATTGATGTTCTCTTTATGCTCACGATACGGAGCCTCCGCCTGAATATACACCTTATATATACGGTTGAACATATTAAAATCGTTTACATACACAGAGCCCGTATAAGCTTTCATCGTAGAGAACACGTCTGCCAACGGTACGCCCAGCATCTTCACCTTGTCACGGTCTACATCAAAATAGAGTTGCGGAATCTCAGACTGCAAAGAAGAAGAAAGCCCCGTCAATTCCTTGCGTTTCTGAGCATAATACATCAAAGTATCCGCTGCCTGTACCAGATTTTCAAAAGTAGCTTCCCCACGTGCCTCAAGCTGCATTTCAAAGCCACCGGATGTTCCCAATCCCGGGATTACAGGAGGAGTAGAAAGATAGACTCTACATTCGGGGTATTCCCTCAAATCCTTTTCCACTTTCTCCATTATTTTATTGATAGTGGTATTTTTGCGTTCCTCCCAGGGCTTCAATATAACAGTTAACTCACTGCGCGCCTGATTGCTTCCTACACGCGGACTGCTACCCGTTACATTCTGCACATAAGCCACATACGGATTTTGCTCCAAATACTTCACCGCGCGATCGGTCACTATACGGGTACGCTCCAGTGTGGCGCCTTCCGGTAACTCCAGTTCCACCTTAAAGTATCCCTGGTCTTCGACAGGCAAGAAACTGGTAGGAATCAGGCGATGGATGATGAAGATAGCAATTAGCACCATTCCAAATGCACTCATCAGACGTCTTGGATGCTTGATAACGCGACTGATAACACCGATATATTTATGATTGCTGATGCTCAGCCACTCATTTATTTTACGGAACACAATATTCTTTTTCGCTCCGCTATTAGGCTTCAGTATTAGCGAACACATCACAGGGCTAAGGGTTAAAGCCACAACCGTAGAAAGCAACACAGACACAGCGATAGTGATAGTGAACTGGCGGTATAATTGTCCGGTAATACCACTCAAGAAACTTACCGGAACGAATACGGCACAAAGCACCAACGAAGTTGCAATCAAAGCACTTGCCAAACCGTTCATGGCCTTCTTGGTTGCCTCATAGGGCGAGAGCTTTTCCGTCTCCATCAAATGTTCCACATTCTCTACCACCACAATGGCATCGTCCACCACAATACCGATAGCGAGAATTAATCCCAATAAGGTCAATATATTCAACGAGAAACCGAAAATAAGCATGAACCCGAAAGTACCGATCAAGGATATAGGTACTGCAACGACAGGAATCAAAGTCGCACGCCAGCTTTGTAGAGAGAGGAACACTACCAGTACAACAAGTATCAATGCTTCGAACAACGTTTTATATACCTCATGAATAGACTCCGAAATATAAGTAGTCATATCAAACGGTATCTCGTAACTCATTCCTTCGGGGAAGTTTGCACTTATTTCCTCCATTGCTTTCTTCACATTGTCCGCCACTTCCATAGCATTGGCACCCGGAAGCATATAGATGCCAAGAACAGCCGCATTCTCACCGTTGATACCACTCTCTGTGCTATATGAAGAGGCTTCGAGCGATACGCGCGCCACATCGCGGAGACGAATGATAGATCCGTTGGCATTGGCACGAACCACAATGTCCTCAAACTGTTTCGCCGAGCTCAAACGGCCTTGCGTCGTAATGGGAATGGTTATGTCCAAACCCTGTACCGGCTGCTGTCCTAAAACGCCGGCTGCCGATTCGCGATTCTGGTCTTTCAATGCGTTCTGCAAGTCCTGTACCGTCAAACCGAAGTTTGCCAGCTTGTCCGGCATAGCCCATATCTGCATGGCATAGTAACGGCTACCGATATTGGATACACGCCCCACACCGGGAATACGGCGCAAAAGGTCGAGCACATTGATTGTGGCAAAGTTACTCAAATAGATTTCATCGAACTTCGGGTCGCTGGAAGTCAAACAGATAGTCATCAACTGACTGGGGGCTTGCTTCTCTACCGAAATACCATTTTGTATAACTTCTGCTGGGAGGCGTGATTCTGCTAACTTGATACGGTTCTGTATTTCCACTGCCGCTAGATCGGGATCTGCCGAGATATCAAAAGTGACGGTGGCTGAAAAACCTCCCGAATTGGAACTATTTGATTCCATGTAAAGCATTCCTGGAGTACCGTTCAATTCCTGTTCTATAGGAGCGGCTACCGCCTGTGATACAGTCAGGGCACTGGCACCCGGATAGGATGCGCTGATTTTCACTACCGGCGGGGTAATCTGCGGATATTGGTCAATGGGTAGCATCGTGAGACCGATGATACCGACAATGACTATTAATATGGAGATGACAGCTGAAAATACCGGTCTGTCTATAAAGAAACTAACTTTCATAATGTCTATTGTTTTTTTTGAATGCGTAAATTTTCCTCCATAGGGGAATTCGTATTCGGGAGTGAAATTATCCGATCGTATCTTTTTCCTCCGTTTTTTTGTCTTCTACAGCAGGACTTACTTTTACTTTCATGCCTGGATTCAGCTTGTGGTATCCTTCTATGACAATGTCTTCTCCGGGGGCCAAGCCTCTTTCCACCACTACTTGATTTTGGAATTCAGGACCTAATTCAATGAAACGTCTCTCTACTGTAGAATCTTTGCGCATTACATAAATATAGGCACCGCCTTTTTCTATGATAACGGACTTTAACGGAACTACCGTAGCTTTTTCTCTGACATCCAATAATAGTTTTACTTTGGTGAACTGTCCAGGAAGTAATATCCGTTCTGGATTCGGCATTTCGGCACGTACGGAGAATGTACCTGTGCGTGGATCAACTTGCGGTTCGGCAAAGTCTACCAGTCCTTTGTATGGATAAATAGTATTGTCTGCTAGAGTAATGGAAACATTGGGTTGCCAAGAGCGGGTAGAGTCTTTTTGACCTAAGTTCACATTACGTTCTTTGCTTTTCAGATAGTCTAGAGCTGTCATGCTGAAATCCACTAATACAGTATCACTTTTTACTACGGTGGCAAGCAGTGATTTGCCACTTGGACCTACCAATGTCCCTAAATCCACGTGACGTTCACTGATATGTCCTGCTAACGGAGAACGAACTATCGTATAACCTAGTTCCAATTCTGCTTGATCAAGGTCGGCACTACTCATAGCTACCGAGGCTTCTGCTGTTTCATATGCAGCAGTAGCATTGTCCAAGTCCAACTGGCTGGCAGCGTTTTGTTCATATAGCGGACGGATACGTTCTAAGTCGCGTTTTGCTTTTTGTGCTTGTGCCTCATCCTTTTTCAATTGGGCGCGCGCTTTGTCAGCTTTGGCCCGATATTGATCTTGATTGATAACAAACAGCACTTGATTTTTAGTGACATATGTACCTTCTGCGAAAAGCATTTGTTCTAAATATCCCTCTACTCGGGCACGTACTTCAACGAATTGCTGTGCACGTACGCGTCCTACATATTCACCATATATTTCCACATCGTCTTGCGTTGCTGGTGCTATGGCAACTACTGGAAGTTCCGGCATCTTTGCCGGTTGATGGGAAACAATCAGGTAAATCCCGATAACTAGTCCAATACCTATTACTACAAGCGCTGTTCTTTTCTTTTTTAGCGCAATTTCTTTGTGTGTAAAAAATAGTTTCATACTTTAGTTTTGTTATTGTTTAAGATGCCATCAGTAGAAATACAAGCAGCGTGCCAAACTATTGTAAATAGTCTTTCCTATTCATAATCAGTGCTTTATTTCTGTCTTTTGTTGATAGGGAAAGTGTGGAAAATAGGCAACAGCTGTAGAATAATTCCACAGTAGGCGTAATTAAATTTAGTAGAGGATTATCGATTTGGATGCAAAAATAGTAAAATAGTGGGTAATTTTAAAATATTTATTCATTATTCATTATGATGAGGACGATGTTGTAGTGTTAGCAGATATGTATGTAATTTAAATTTTGCTTGAGATCGTCGTAT
>OLQB01002519.1_pt1 | contig 11757 bp, 2 predicted proteins | sample 1672681 | NCBI WGS metagenome assembly OLQB01 (sample SAMEA3136713, study PRJEB25190) | human gut metagenome | reverse complement strand
AGACGGATCGGCGACAGGCGATACGGGTGCGAACTACTACAGCGTCGATTTCGAGAACACCGTCGCTGCGGGGGGCGATGCCGTCCGCGCGGATGGCGACAAGTCGCTCTACATGGGCGGTACCATCATCAATCGCCGTAGCGATACCACGAAGCAGACGCTCGCTAAGACATGGGAGGCGGGGTCGTATCAAGACCAGCTTGCAGATGTCGAGGTGACCTTCCAGCTCGAGCGCATACTTAAAGAACATGCCACGTTCGATGAGGATCGGGGCTATTGGGTTGCCAATGGCGATACCTACGAGGTCACGGACCCCGATGCGGGTGACACGCTCCGGTATCCCTACGATTTTCAGTATTGCGACGACGTCCCGTATGATGCCCAGTCAAAAACGGTGACAGGATGGACGTCCGAGAACATGACGCAAGAGGTGAGCGCGGATGTTCCTCGCTATGACAAGGACGGTAAAGAGTGGGTCTATCGCTGGAACGAGGTCGCGGTAACCAAGGCTGGCGACCCCATGAGCTATTTCATCCAGAATACCGACCCCGATACCGGGCTCAAGCTCATGTCGGGCGACTTCTTCATCTTCTCCTCCATCGTCGATGCTCAGGGTGCTAATGTTCCGCTCCACTTCAAGGGCGAATACGACAAAGAGCGCGGCGTCCTGGTGAACCGCTACGTCGATGAAACGACAGCCCAGATGCAAAAGTGGTGGTGGAACGAGAACACGCAGGAGTTCACGCAGGACACGAGCAACCTTGGCTACGAGGCCCAACCCGTTACAGTAACGCTGCTGCGCAACAACGAGGTATTCGGGGAATTCACGGTCAACGGGGCGAAATCCGAAAAGCGGGAAGTCGCCTCGAAGGATGGCAGCACCGCGTTCTTCTGCCAGGAAACCGAGCCATGGGTGATGGACTTCACGGGCTTGCCGAAATACGATACCAACGGCTCGAAGTACGATTACATGGTCGTTGAAGGCGCGATGGGGTATTTCCAGCAACACCAGTACATGCCCGAAGATCCTGAGACGGGTCTTCCGAACGTGACGAAAATCTGGAACAAGCCCGGCTCTGGTGGGTCGCTAATTCGCGTCAGCAAAGCATGGGAGGACGGGGGGAACACCTCTGCCCGTGTGCCCGTCAAGGTGGGCATCTTCGCCAAGCACGACATCTTCGAAGATGGCGAGCTGAAATATGCGCAGGATGCGGAGATCGACGAAGCGACCCTTTCCTATGAGAACGCCTGGTACAAGGAATGCTATGTGCTGGTCGACGGGCTCAGCCAAAAAGACGATGTCTATATCCGCGAGCTGTCGGTAAGCGACGCTGACTCGGCGAGCGATAACTACGCCGTTGTGACGCGCGATGAAGTTATCGCTGCCCCCGAAGGCTCCGAATACAAAGATTTGCTGGTCAATTGGGCGGAGACGAACCAGAACAACCCCTTCAACGAGCGCATGGTCGGATCTCCCCAAGCCGGGGGAAATGCGTATGTCTACGAGGTCGACTACGGCACCGACGATGTCTTAGGCTCGCTTCAGGTGAGGAACAAAAGAGTCGGCAACGTGAGCGTCTTCGTTGATAAAAGCTGGACCGATGCGGGGGCTGACCCGAGCGAGCGTCCGAGCGCGTGCTTTGTCCTCTCCTCGGCAGACGACGGCGTCGCCTTCCGCGCAGACGATGAAGGCAACGTCTACGTGACCGCAGGCAGATGAGAGATCATATGTGTTCACCGCTCCGGATATGCAGGAGAGGGCCATCTACAACACGAAAGCCTATCCTGGTGGGGTTTGGCTTGCCGACGAGAACGGCAACAAGGTAGAAGGCGATGAGGGGGCCAAGCTCGTCGTGCGCATCGATAGCTCGGCTGCGACGTCGCACACGGCGTTCGCCTTGCTGCCGAAATACGACTCCAATGGGTTTGTTGTCGATTGGAATATCGAGGAGGCGTGGCTTGAGGATAGCGGCGACTATACCTCAACGAGAACCAGCTATACGCGCGACTACACTTCGAAGTGGCATTATTTCGACTCGATCACGGCTTCTTATAACAACAAGCGCGCCCAAACGAAGGACATTACCTTCTTCACCTCCTGGTACGACGGCTACGTCAACGAGGTACTGAAACAGCGCCCCGACGTCTTTCTCACGCTGTGGCGCCAGGTGTACCAATACGACGCCGACGGCAATTTGGTGATGGACGCCGACGGCGTGCATCCGCGCGCTACGTTGGAGAAGGTCACCGGATACGAGAGCTATTCGTGGGAGAGCATCGACGACTACCACAGCGCGGCAACTATCAGAAACCTTCCCCGCTACGATAGCCACGGCAAGGAAATCGTGTACTACGCAAGTTGCCACATCGGGACGTCCGAAGATGCAGTGAAGGGTCTCGATTATACCGATTCGTGGTTTACCTACAGCGCCAATGACCCCGATCCGGGCAATCCTAAGTGGGACCAGGCGAGCGCCGAGGTCTCTTCCGCGCTCAACAAAGTGACCGTTGGCTCGGAAGCCGAAGGGGGCATGGCCGACGCGGTTCGCGAGGACGGCACCTTCAACTTCAGAATCGAGAACTCCATCGACATCAGCGGAGAGAAGACATGGCGTGACCTGCCCTTCGGCTTCGACGAGGCAGACTTGCCCGATATCACGATCTACATGCAGAGAAGGCTCGCGAACGGGACCTACGACGAGGCGGACAACTGGGACAACTGGGAACAAGGGAAAGTGCTTCCTTGGCAGGACCTGGAGATCAGTAAAACCGCCGATGGCGGGTATTCCGTCGCGTCCGTTGGCAACGCCGTCGATGGTGCCGGGGTGGCAGACGGCAAAACGGCTGTTGCCTGGACGGAGGACATCAAGAAAAACGCATCTGGGGGTTATAGCTATTTGATTTCCTCCTACGGCTCGAATGAGGAGGGCGTCGCGCCCGTCCCTGCGAACAGGCTGCCGCGATACGACCGAAACGGCAATCTGTACGAATATCGGGCCACCGAAGTGGTGCGCGGTCTTGAGGGCAAGCCCGGCGGCTTCACGGCCGACGACCTTGTCGGAAACGGGGCGGGACAGTCGGCTGGCAAAGTTTTCGCCATTTCGGGTACTCCCGGCTCGTACCGCGTCATCAACACATACCAATCCCATACGGGAAAGCTGACAGTGAAAAAGCTCTACGAAGGCATGGAGCCGGGGGATAGGGTCCCCGATACCACCTTCACGCTCTATCGCTACTACGTGACCCGCGATGGAAAGAAAAGCACAGCTGAGTGCGTTGCCTCTCACACCCTTTCGGCTGGCGAGATAGCCACGACGGTCTCCGCCGACGGGCAAACGGGCGTGCGTGCTCAGACCGGAGTCGGGCAGTACACCTTCGACAACCTGGAGATGTACACCCCGTCCGGCGAGTATTGGGTGTACTACGTTGCTGAAAACAGCATAGACGGCTTCGGAACGCTTGTCTCCTTGGGGGACAAAAGCCTTTCGGACACTGATTTCTTACCGGGAAATTTCCTTGAAAACGGCTCTTGGGTATCGCCCGAACTGGGAGAGCCGAAGCACAAGGACGAGAATGCCTTCTACCAGCCCGAAAAGACGATGGTCGCCAACGACGAGACGCCCGACGTCACGTTCAGGAACACCTACTACCCCAAGGAAACGCTGACTTCCTTGCAGGGGAAAAAGACCTGGCAAGACCAGGGCAACGCGTTCGGCCTGCGCCCTGAGGACATTACCCTTCAGGTGACGCGAACGTACCAAAACGGCTTTCCCGATGCGCAAGGGCAGGCGCTGGGGATGGTCGAGACCATGAGAAGCCTCGTGGGGCTTGACTCGGGCTCTCCTGCAGGGGTCATCGAACTGCAAAGCGACGATCCCGGTGAGCCCAACTACCTGCAATGGAACAAGTCTGCCGACGCCAACACCTGGGTGTACACCATCTCCAATCTCGAGCAGTATGCCCCCGACGGCAAGTCGTGGCGTTATACGGTGAAAGAGATACTGCCCGATGGGTCGCAGTATCTCGTCAAATCCAACAGCAACGGCGGTACAGTGAGCGCCGACAACCACGACGTTGGCAGACCCGTTTCGGTGCCGACGATTGAGAACTATCTGAAAGGCAAGCTGTCCGTCGTCAAGAAATGGGACGACGGCCTCGATGCCGACTGGAAGCAGCGTCCAAGCCTGACGGTTCGCGTGCAGGCCAAGATCGAGGGCGGCGAATGGGGCGATGCGGGCGAGGTTTTGAAGACGCTCGGCATCACCGACGAGAGCGGGAACGCGTTTGCAGGCTTGGAGGCGGACGGAAAGTTCCAGCCCTTCGAGATGACTTGGCTTGCCACCGATGAGAAGAACCAAGGTACAGGCGAATACTCTTATACGTGGAAGAACCTGCCCACGCTCTATTCGTCCGCAGACGGTCCGCGCGAAATCTCTTGGCGAGTGGTCGAGTCGAAGCTGACATACGACGCGGGGTCGGCCAATCAGACCGAGGTAGCGATCTCGTCCCCCGACGAGACGGGCTCATACCTTGCCTACAAGCCCTATCAGCCTTCCCAAAGCGAATCTTCGGAGACTAACGGGAAAGGCGAGCTGGTCTCGACGTCGACGATAACGAACACCTTGGAATCCACCTCGATTTCGGCGAGCAAGACATGGGACGACGCGGGCAACGAGTGGGCTTCGCGGCCGGGAACGCAGCATGTCGGCGATACCTGGTCCCTCACCTACGCACTGCAGCGTACAACGACCCCTTCCGACGCCTCATCGTGGAGGTGGCTGAGCGAATACGGAGCCGAAATCGAGAGCCCCTTCGCTGACGGTCAGGGCAGCTTGAACCCCAAGTTGCTTACCGCCGTGCTTTCCGGAACGGGGGACTCGGCGTCGGCCACGTTCGGGAACCTTCCCGAAACCGATCCTTCGGGCGCGGAGTATGCCTACCGTTTGGTTGAGCAGGTCAAGGGAAGTTATAGCGCGAGCGGCACGGTCGTCGCAACGAGCAACGACGGCAAGGTGAAGCTGGTCGTCGCGCAGGAGGACCAGGCGGCGAACGCATTCGTCAATCGGCTCGACACCATCGACATCACGGGCAAGAAGCTCTTCAACGACTACGGCACGGGGCTGGCTCCTCAGAGCATCGAGCAGGTTCGTGACTTGGTCAAGCTTAGGGTGCAGCGCTCTGTCGATGGGCAGACTTGGGCCGATGCAACCAAAGATGGGGGCAAGGCGGACGAACCTGTGTGGAAGCAGGTCGACGGGACATGGGTCTACTCGTATTCAGGCCTGCCCAAAACCGACCAGGCGGGCAACGTCTATCGCTATCGCGTGATCGAGGTAAGCGACTGCTCGTCAGGCTTCTACGAAAGCTATGCAGACGATGCCGCCGTCGATGGCCAGACGGGCAATGTCTCTGCAGCTACAATCACCAACACCGCCACTCGCTTCACGATGGACAAGATCGGCGACGACACCCTCGGCTCCAGGGGCGAAAAGCTTTCCGGCGCGACATTTGAGCTTTGGCGGGACGGCGAGCTCTATGCCCGTTGGCAGCGCAATGACGAGGGCGTGGTTAGCAGCGCTGTTTGGCCCGCGGGTGCCTCGCCCGAGTCAAGCGACCCCGGTTTTCAGATGCAGGGGTCGAATCAGGGTTTCATAGTCGGCTTGCCTGCCGGCACCTACACGGTGAAGGAGACTTCCGTTCCGGCGGGGCATGTGAAAGCCGCCGACTTTGAGATAACGATCGCCTCCGATGGAACTGTGGCCTGCGCCTCCGACGCGCGAAGCGACGTCGCTGTAACCGTTGAGGGCAACACCGCCAAGGTGACGGTGACCGATGCCGTTGTCCGCGGCGAGGTTGAGCTGCATAAATACTATGATCACAACGGCAATCAGGCGCCCGTTGCCAAGATGACTTTCGACCTGTACAAAGGCACATATAACGAGCATGTCGAAAACGGCGGCGGCGTGTGCATAGCCACGGGGCTCGTCACCGACGGTGGCGGCACATGGCGCTCGCATGAAGACACCCAGGCGATCTACAAGAACACGGTCGAGGCGTTTGGCGAGTATTATGCGAAATACTACCAGCGCGCAAGCGATGGCCTGCCGGAGGGGAGCTACTACTTCATAGAGACGGGAACGTCGAACAACACGGTCGATGCGCAGGGGAAGGCCTTTGCGTTCGAGATTGCCCAAACCGAAACGTCGCAGCCCTCTGTGAAGCTGCAAGCGGAAAACGACGAGTTCAACGCTGCTGCAGAACTTGAGAAAGTCGATTCGGAAACGGGTGCCGCGATATCAGGCGCCCAGTTCACCTTGACCCGCGATGATGGTACGGAAGGTGGCAGCCTTATAGCCTCTGGCCTCGAATCCGGCAAAACCTATGCGCTCGACGCGACCGGGTCCAAGGTCGAGTCGAGCTCCACCGCTGGCGAGGGGACGCTCAAGCTGACTGGCATTAAGAAGGGTTCCTATATCTTGGCGGAAACGCGCAATGTGGGGTATTCCCTGTCCGACGTGGCGCCTATACGGTTTACGGTCGGCAACGACGATAGTGGCGCTACGCTTTCGCTGGGCACCGACGGCAAGCTAGCGAACAATCCGCTGCACGGCGCCATTTACATGGAAAAGGTCGACTCTGCAACCGGAAGCGGCATCGCAGGGGCGGAGTTCGCCCTGGAAAAGAAAGGTTCCGACGGAACGTGGGCGGTCGTTGCCGAGGGAATCGTTTCCGGCAAGAAATATCGAGCCGACGTTGACGGCAATGGGGCGATCGTCTCGGTGTCTGAGGCTGAGCAGGCGTCGGGCGGCGCCCCTGACGAGAAGGGGTCGGTGCTCGTTTCCAATTTGCCGTGGGGAACGTATCGCTTCGTGGAGACGAAGGCAGCTGAGGGTTATACGGGCGTCAAAGACGGGCAGTGGGCGATTTCCGGCGAGGCGACGGTGAGTGCTGAGAACGTCGAGGCGACGCTGACGACCCCGATCGCCGTTGGGCAGGTCGCCAATTCCTTGATCGGCTTCAACATTCGCAAGACCGACCTAAGCGGAGCGGTCGCACTTGCGGGTGCGCAGTTCAGGGTCGTGCCGAAGGATGGCTCCGCATTTGCCGACGGCTCCGCTTCGAAGGAATTCGAAACGGACGCCTTCGGAATCGCGCAGCCTGTTCCGGGCTCGACTTCCCTTGAAGGCCAGCTTGTCGTGGGCGGCAGCTATCTTGTCACTGAAACTAAGGCACCTGAAGGATTTTCGCTTCCTGAGACGAGGGAGATAGAGATTTCTATTTCCGATGACGGCTTTGCCACCTGTGCGGGCGGTGCGCTTCCCGATGGCTGGGATCTGTCCTCTGATGGGGTGGCAAGCACTCTCACGGTCAAGGATGAGCCCACGAGCATCGTCGTGTACAAGCGCGACCAGAACGGCAATCCGCTTTCCGGCTCGGAGTTCAAGATAAAGGGCGTCTTCAAGGGCGGCGCCACGGAAGTGACTATAACTCCCGAAGGCGATGACGCCTCCTTCGTCGCCGAGGGGCTCCTGATCGCAGGCAACGTGTACACCATCGAGGAGACGAAGGCACCTCTCGGGTACGAGAAGCTCCCTAAGGCGACGTTTAGGGCAACGGAGAGCGGGGGAGTGGAGCCGGTCGGGGACGTGCCCGCTGGTTGGCGGCTTGCCGATGGTGGAGCCGTCGTCACTGCGGTTGACGAGCCGATAGAGGTTGTGGTTGCGAAGAAGAGCTCGACCGCCCTGAACCTCGGAAACGCGACCTTCTCCATCGAGGGCAAGTTCCGAAACGAAGCCGGCGAGGTCGAGCAGGCAACGAGGCCCTATACCACAGGGGCGAATGGGACGATCCTCGTTGACGGCTTGCTCTCTGGCGAGCGCTACCTGCTCAAGGAAGTGCAAGCGCCTGCAGGCTATATCCTCGATGACTCGCCGTTCGAATTCACGGTGGGAGAAGACGGTACGGTCGAGGCGCTCTCGCCTCAGGCGAGCAAGGGGTTCAGCGTCTCCAACGGGCAAACGGTGACGATAACCAAGACCGATGATGCGGTGAGCCTTCAGCTAGCAAAGCTGGGAGCCGACAGCGGGGATGCTCGCTTGAAGGGCGCGGAATTCACAATCGAGGGCACTTTCGCCAAGGACACGACGAGCGGCGTTTTGGAGCAGCGCACGTTCGAGGGCTTGAGCGTCGAAGAGGTGAGCGCTCTGCACTTCGCCGTGGGACAGACGTATACCCTCACGGAGACCAGGGCGCCTGCCGGCTATGAGCTGATCGAGGGCAGCCTGACATTCACGGTCGCCGATGATGGGCGGGTCTATGAGGACAACATTGACGCCTCGTCGGTAAGCAACGGTGAATACCGCCTGCTCGACGACCATCTCGGCATCGTCGCCGTGGACCAGCCGATCGAGATCGCGCTCGTTAAGTACGGCTCGGACAAGGGGACGGATACCCCGGACAAGGCGCTTTCCGGCGCCACCTTCCGCATAAGGGGAGTCTTCGCTGACAGCGAAACGGGCGAGGTGGACGAGAAGGTCTTTTCCATGGAAGAGGGCTCGATCACGCTTCGGCATCTTGTGGCGGGCAACGTCTACCGGCTTTGGGAAGTGGCCGCCCCTGCGGGCTATAAGCAAATCGAGGGCGAGATCGCCTTCAGGGTCAACACCGATGGAACCATCGAGCAGGTCGATGCGGAGGAAACGTCGTTCGCCAACGGCTCGATAAGCATCGCTGAAGACGCTGTCTCGGTGCGGGCAGTCGATGACCCCATCGAGCTTTCCCTGGTCAAGAAAGACGAGGCTGGCGACAAGCCGCTGGCTGGCGCCGTGTTTGAGGTAGAGCCCGTCGAAGGGTCCTCGTTTGCCGACGGAACGACCGAGCCGAAACTGCTGGACGCGACCGACGCGGATGGGAAGACCTCCTTGAAAGGGCAGCTCATCGCGGGTTGCCGCTATAAGATAACCGAGGTTACAGCGCCCGCAGGTTACACGATTCCCGGCAAGTCGCTTACCGTCGAGGTGGCTGCCGACGGGACCATGAGAGCACAAGGCGACGTGCCCGTCGAGTTCAAGGCGACCTCCTCCGCAGTGGGCGGGACCGTCATCACGGTCTTCGCGGGCGAGGTGTGGGACGACCCCACCAAGATGCATGTGCAGAAGGTATCGTCCCTCAACGCGCTGGAAAAGCTGGAGAACGCAAGCTTCATCCTTTCGGGAACGTTCGCGGACGGAACGGCTGAGCGCCGCATGACGACTGATTCCAACGGAATGGCCGATCTTGACAAGGGGCTCTTGATCGCCGACGGCAAGACTGTATACACGCTTACCGAGACCCAGGCGCCCGAAGGGTACAGGGTCAATGAGGCGGCGTTTGCGTTCACCGTGGCGACGGACGGCTCTCTTGTTCCCGTGGCGGGCCAATCCGCCGACGCGGGATACTCGGTGATAGGCGAGGGCAGTATCGTGGTTTCGGCCAAGGACCGTCCGATTGAGCTTGTGCTCCAAAAGAAAGCCTCCGATGGTTCCGCTTCGAGCGCTATGAAAGGGGCTCGTTTCGCTATAACGCCTAAAGAGGGATCGGCTTTTGCCGACGGCACAATGGCGGCGAAGGAGTTCGAGACCGATGAGCGGGGTTCCGTCTCCTGCATTGCCCAATTGGTTGCAGGGAATTCCTACGACCTTGCGGAGACCCGGGCTCCAATGGGCTACGAGCTCATCGAGGAGTCGCTTACCTTCACGGTGAACCCCGATGGCACGATATCTGCGGGGTCTTCCGTTGGCGGATGGGCGGGTGCGTCCGCCCCGGCTGCATCTCAGGCAGGATGGTTCCTCTCGGAAGGTGCGGGCGAGGCGTGCATCATCGCTGTCGACGATCCGCTTAAAGTGAGCGCCGTGAAGCTCGATGAGGAGGGCGGTGCGCTTGCTGGAGCGCAGTTCAGCCTTGAGGGACGCTTCCCCGACGGCTCTTCAAGCAAGTCGTTCATCTCCGATGGCGCCGGTGCCCTCTTCTCCGACGTGCAGCTTATCGGCTCGGACGAGGGGACGCGTTATGTCTTGAGGGAAGTTTCGGCGCCTGATGGCTATCAAATGCTCGATCCCGTAACGCTTTTGGTCTACTCCGACGGCAGGCTGGCTTTGGGTGCTGACGTCTCTTCTGATCTTGCGGCCCATGTGGCGATTTCGGAGAAGGAGGGCACCGCGTGGGTGACGATAACCGACGACCCCGTTCCTTCCGCTGAAGGAGAGCCGGGATCGGAGAGCTTGGCGAAGACGGGGGATGCGCCCCTGCCGCAGGCTGCCCTCGCCGTGCTCGTTGCTTCGGGGGCGGGCATCGTCATCGCCCGCTCGCGCCGCCGAGCTTCTCGGCAAGCGAGATGATGTAAGGGAAGGCGTCGTCGGTCGTCTCCGAGTGCATGCCATTCGTATGTTGGGATAGAAGGCAAGTTTGCTTGAGAGTTCGATAGGCTTGCATTCACGTGAAAACGCCCCCGTCGGAGGGCGTTTTCGCTATTCGGGAGCGAAGGGGCTCGGAGCTGTCGTGGGAATCCTTCTGCAGTCCCTTCGCTCTGCTCCATGCTCGCTCAGCTTCGTTGAGAAATTCCGAATGGTGATGATGGTAAAATCCGAATCGAACTCGTATGAAAATCCGAATGGCTAAAGGGGGAAATTCCGAATGAGCTTCCCCCCTCCCAAGTCCCCTTACACAATATGGAGAAGACGGTTGGCGTTTTCGAAGAAGACGAGGTTTCGCAGCTTTGGGTCTCCTTCCGTGGCTATCATCGCTTGCTCGACCTGACGCTTGTAGCTTCCGAACGGATAGTCAGTTCCGAACATGATTTTCTCGCGCCCGAGCAGCTCGATCATAAGCTCGATGTCCTCGTGCGACCTGAAGGAGGTGTCGGCGTATACGTTGTCGAGCCCCTGGGACAATTTTGCGAGCCGCTCGATGTTTCCTGCCGCGGTTCCGCCGCAATGAGCTGCGACGAAATTGATTTCGGGATGTCTCCTTGCGCATTCGACCAGCTGAGCGAGGTCGCCGAACTCCGGTGTGGCGTACTGGTCGTTGATCTCGGGGTAGTAGTACATCCCGGCTCCGCAATGTGATGTCACGGGCTTCCCCGTTTCTGCCCAATAGCGCAGCGCTTCTTCGGTCAGAGGATCGTCGAGGGCGCGCTTGCTCAAAATCGGGGGGAGCTTGAGGGCATAGGGGCCCTTTTCGGAATCTTCGAGCAGCTTTTTCCCGGCGTCCTTGCCGAGTCGGTAGTCGATGCAGGTGAACGGGATGCACCGCGGCTCGACCATATGGGCGACTTCGTAGTCCTCGAAGGACAAGGCGGGCATGATCGGCAGCACGCAGATATAATCGATGCCGCACTCATCCATTTCGCGTTGCATGTTCTCGAGCGTGTTCGTCCGGCAGCGCTCGTGGTTCACGTCGATGAACTCGCGCAGCGCCTCGTCGGTGTCATCCGTGATGAACGGCCCTTTGAACCCACGTTCTTCCCTGACGGTAAACGGGTCGGGCATGTCAGCGGGCTTGAGACCCAACTTGTAGATGACGTTGTGCGCATCTTTGAAAATGTCGCCGAGATGCGCATGAAAATCGATGATGGGTTTATCCTTCATTATGTCCTCCATCTGAAACGGCTGGTGATCGTCGCTTTACGCAACGCTGCCGCGGCAGGCACCGTGAGGGGGTGGCTGTAGTGGCTCAGAAAGAGGCGGACATGATGCACTTGCTGAATGCATCATAAACCCC
>OLQB01002518.1_pt1 | contig 11760 bp, 8 predicted proteins | sample 1672681 | NCBI WGS metagenome assembly OLQB01 (sample SAMEA3136713, study PRJEB25190) | human gut metagenome | reverse complement strand
TAGGAACAACCTATTGAAATAGTTGACTTTATACAAAATAAAATCTATAATTAAGTTTATATGTGAAATAAAATATAGAGATATTTCACAAAAGAAAAAAGGTAACGAAACAAAGAAACAGTTGAATAACCGAAGGGGAGATTTATGAACACTACATTGATTATTATGGCCGCCGGAATTGGATCAAGATTTGGTGGAGGAATCAAACAGCTGGCAAAGATGGGACCGAATGGAGAAATCATCATGGACTATTCTATCCGTGATGCAAAAGAAGCAGGATTTAATAAAGTTGTATTTATTATCCGTAAGGATATCTTCGAAGAATTTGAAGAAGTGATTGGTAACCGCATCAAAGAACAGATTGATGTAGAATACGTTTTCCAGGAATTAGATGATCTTCCAGAAGGATTTGAAGTCCCAGCAGGACGTACAAAACCATGGGGAACAGGACAGGCAGTTCTTTGCTGCAAGGATGTAGTGAAAGAACCATTTGTGATCATCAATGCAGATGACTATTATGGAAAAGAAGCGTTTGTAAAACTTCATGATTTCTTAGTATCTGGAGAAGATCTTGGAAGAGAATTTACTATGGGAATGGCAGGATTTATCCTGAAGAATACATTAAGTGATAATGGTGCTGTAACAAGAGGAGTCAGTGTTGTAGACGAGAAAGGTCTGTTAAGCCAGGTTCATGAGACAACAGGAATTGAGATGAATGAAGAAGGTAAGATTGTTTGCGACAATGAAGAAGTTCAGAAATGGATCAGCCCAGATGATAAAGTATCTATGAATATGTGGGCAGCATATCCAGAATTTTTAGAATATCTTGCAGAAGACTTCAAGAATTTCTTATCTAATGTTGAAGAAGGAGACATCAAGAAAGAATATCTGCTTCCAAATATCGTAGATAAATTATTAAAAGAAGGACGTGCAAACGTTAAGGTATTAGAGACACAGGACCGTTGGTTCGGTGTAACTTACAAGGAAGACAAAGAATCTGTACAGAAAGCATTTGAAGGTCTGATCAAAGACGGTGTTTATCCAGCAGATTTATGGGCTTAAAATATAAATTATGATAATAAAAGGCAGTTGGAAGTGATTCTGGCTGCTTTTTTATTTCTTGTTTGCTATCATTATATATTGTTGCAATTCTATATATAAATGCGTTAAAATAAAACAAACCTAAAACTACAGGAAAAGGAGTATCGTAGATGGAAGGAGTCATAACAAGAAAACAGATTGCTGGAATTACGATAGAGATTCAGGAAACAAGAATTGGAGACGATATTGTGTTAATTCTTGCTGGAGGTGACAAACCACATATTGGTTGTGTTGTACAGGCGGTTCCACGTCCTTCGCTTACAAATGATGGAAGTATCAGTGTGACATCCTCAGTACTGAATCTGACCGGTCATAAAGATGAATTCTTATGCAGAAAACTGGCAGAGAAACGATGCAGAGAAACGGGAAGAATTGTTGTATGTACTGGAGGAGTACATATTGAAAATATTACGAAAGAGCAGATTCATAAGCTTCTAGAAGAAATATAACATATTTTATCGAATTACAAAAATGGAAAGCAGGTGATTTTTTGAAATTTATTCATATAGCAGATGTACATTGGGGAGCACAACCAGAGAAAGATCGATCATTTGGAAGAATCAGAGAAAATGAAATTAAACATACATTTCAAAAAGTCATTGATTATGCAAACAAACAGCAGACAGATGTCTTACTGATCGCAGGAGATTTCTTTGATCAAAGGCCGACGAAACAGGAATTAAGAGAAGTTGATTATATATTATCAGGATTGCAGAATACAAAAACAGTAATGATCGCAGGGAATCATGATCATTTATCAACAGAAGAAGAGTTTGTTAAGTATCATTGGAATAGTGAAGTATATTTGTTAGACGGCAGAGAAAGAAATTATGTTTATTTTGAAGAACTTCACACAACTATTTATGGGATCAGTTATTGGACAAATCAGATCAGGGAAGCTGTGTATGACGATATGAAACCACAGGATTTTGATGAATTTTCCATTCTTCTTGCACATGGTGGAGATGAAAGTCATATTCCGATCAATAAAGACATATTAAAATGGTCAGGATTCGATTATATTGCTCTTGGACATATTCATAAACCAGAGATTATTTTTGAAGACCTGATGGCATATTCAGGATCTTTAGAACCTTTGGATCGTACAGAAACTGGAAGTCATGGATTTATAGAAGGTGAGATCAGTGAAGAGAAACAGCAGATAGAATTTGTCCCATTTGCAAAAAGAATGTATATACAAGTCGAGGTTATGATCACAGAAGAAATGTCTGCATCTGAAATAAAAGATCGTATAGAAACAGAACTTTCTTATCGTGGAAAAGATAATATTTATGAAGTAGTTTTAACGGGAAGTATTGATCCGGAGATAGAAATAGATTTTGATGATATCAAAGAGGATTATCTGATTTCAGATATCATTTATGAAACAAAAAGCCGCTGGGATTATGATCAGTTAGCAGAAGAAAATGATCTTATGATCCAAAAAGTAGCAGAAATATTAAAAGAAGAACCGCAGGCACTGACATTTGCGATGGAAGCACTATCTTATGCCAGGGAGAGATAAGTGATGGAGATTGAGAAAATAAATATAGATGGATTTGGAAAATTTCATAAATATAATGCATTGACAACAGATTCAGGTGTTTTTTGGAAAGAATGAGGCAGGAAAGACAACGATCAGAAAATTTATGATCTCAATGCTCTTTGGTTTAGAGAGGGCAAGAGGAGTTGCTGCAGAAAATGACGATTACATAAGATATATGCCAGTAAATGGAGGAAACTATGGAGGTTCTGTTACGATCAGAAAAGGAAAAACTTTTTATCGGATTATAAGGGATTTTTCAAAAGAACAAAAAAATCTTCGGATGTTTTATGAAGACACAATGGAAGAAATCAATCTGCCAGGAACTACATTGCAGCATATTCTTTTTGACAGTGACAAAACAGCATTTGAGAATACAGTATCAATGACACAGGCAGATATTCGTACAGGAAAAGAAATGAAAGAAGTTCTGCAAAATTCTATGGCGAATTTAAGAAGCAGCAAAAATGTAGGGATCGATCTTCGAAAAGCAGTAGATTATTTAAAGATCAAGAGAAGACAAAAGAGAAAAGATTCTGCATTTGTTCAGGTCGATATTTTGCGGAAACAAAAAAATGAATTCAAATATGATGTTGGGCAATTGAGACGTTATGAACAGGAAGAGAGAGAAATTAAACGACAATTACAGCAAAAAAGGCATTTGACATTTTGGCAGAAACTGATCGGCTGGATTCAAAAACTGTTAGGAAATGATCCAGAGAAGATCAGGAAGATGGAATTAAAACATCGTCTTGAAATTATAGAGATTGAGAAATCACAGCTTCAGATGCAGGAACAAAAAGTAGAAGACATGGAATATAAATACCAACAGGCTCTCAGCAGAAAGAAAGCAGCCGAGCTGGAAATCCATGAGATAGAACAGGCGATCAAAGCCATTGAGCAGGCAGGAAGATCTATTCAGAAGACATTTGGACAGGAATTAAATGAAAAGATATCTAAGATATTTTCAGATGTAACAAATGGAAAATATACGAAAGTTGTCATGGATGACAGCTTGAGGATGATGGTATATGATGGTTTCGATTATATTGATATGAAATATTTAAGCAATGCAACGATAGAACAATTATATTTTGCATTACGTCTGGCATCTGCAGATCTGTTATATGAAGATGATGGATTTCCGTTATTTTTGGATGATGTATTTGGCAACTATGATGATGAAAGATTAAAACAGACACTTGGTTATCTTGAGCGGAAAACAGACAGGCAGATTTTTTTATTTACAGGTAGAAAAGAAATACTTCATGTATTAGATCAGAATGAAATTTCATATCACCTTATTTCTTTATAGTTTTTTCTGTGCTAAGATATACAAAGAAAAAGTAACAAAAGGAGATAAGAATATATGGCAAAGAAAATGACCATGGCAGATATCGCAAGTTTATCAGGAGTCGGGAAAAGTACTGTATCCCGTTATTTTAACGGAGGATATGTAAAAGATGAGACAAGAGCGAAGATTCATAAGGTCATTGAAGAATATAATTACACACCCAATGCATTTGCAAGATTAAATGCAAAACAAAGCAATGTGATCGGTGTGGTTGTGCCGACACTTAATTCCAAGATCACAAGTCGCGTAATCACAAGCATTGACCGATATCTAAGAGAGAAAGGATACACAACACTTATTCAGAATTCAGATCACAATATTGATCAGGAATTACAGAATATTCAGCGATTGATCCAGCTAAATGTCGATGGAATCCTGATCAGTTCCATAGCAATTACAAAAGACCACAAAGAACTGTTAAAGAAAGCAGGAATACCTGTGGTTGTCTTAACACAGGATTATGAAGCTGGAATTTCCATCATTTATGATGATTACCATGCAGGAAAAGCTATGGGAGAGCATATAGGGAAGAAAGGACATCAAAAGGTTGGATATATTGGTGTTTATGAGACGGATAAAGCGGTTGGAATCGAACGAAGAAATGGTGTATTAGATGGACTGAAAGAATATGGGATCATACCTGTAATAGGAAAGAGTGATTACAGTTTCCTTGGTGGACAGACGGTTGCAAGAGAATTACTTGAAAAAGAACCAGATTTGGATGCGATCATCTGTGCGACGGACAGACTTGCATTTGGAACATATAAGATCTTGCATGAATATAAGAAAGAGATCCCAGAAGAAGTATCGGTTGCGGCCTTTGGTGGATATGATGAAAGTGCATTATTAACACCAGAACTTACAACCTTAAAGTTTGATTCTTATGGCATGGGGTACCTTGGTGCGGAAACGATTCTTAAGATGATCGCAGGAGATCCAGTGTCTAAGAAGCAGATTGTTGGATATGAATTTATTAATGGTGGGAGTGTCCGGTAATAAATTTATATTGATAATGATCATAAATTCTTCATATGTACTCATAATATCGCCCTCCTTCCGTATTGCTCAGAACGGAGGGCTTTGCTGTTGAAAATAATAAAACAAAAATATGGTATCGATTCCATAAAAACTATTGACAAACAAACGAGAAAGTAATAATATACAAATATGGAACCGATACCATAATAAGTTTCACAATCAAAAAAGGAGAGAAGATATGGATTACGCAAAAATTGCCAGCCAGGTTATTGAAAACGTTGGTGGAAAACAAAACATCAAATCTGTACAGCATTGTGCAACAAGACTTCGCTTACAGCTTAAGAACAACGACCTTCGCAATGAAGAAGCAGTCAGTGACATTGAAGGAGTGAAGGGAGTTTTCTTAACTCAGTCACAGTTCCAGATCATTTTTGGATCAGGACTTGTAAATTTAGTCTGTGATGAAGTGCAGAAACAGTTAGGTATAGCAGTCGATACATCAGCAGATGATGAGAAAGAAGAGAAGAAAGGGAATGCCCTTCAGAGATTAGTAAAGCTTTTAAGTGACATTTTCGTACCAATCATTCCAGCCATCGTAGCCGGTGGTCTGTTAATGGGATTAAATAACATTTTGACAGCAGCAATGTTTCATGGAAAATCAGTGATCGATCTGTATCCACAGTGGAAAGGCCTTGCGACAGCGATCAACTTATTTGCAAGTGCACCATTTACATTCTTGCCAGTACTGATCGGATTCAGTGCAACAAAGAAATTTGGTGGTAATCCATATCTTGGAGCAGCCATGGGTATGATCATGGTTCATCCTGATCTGTTAAGTGCGTACAGCATTGGTATTGCACAGCCACCAGTATGGAACATCTTTGGATTTAAGATTGCAGCGATCGGATATCAGGGAACCGTACTTCCAGTGTTAGCAGTTGCATTTATCTTAGCAACGATCGAGAAGAAGTTACATAAAGTAACACCAACATGGTTAGATAACTTAACAACGCCATTGATCTCTATCATGGTAACATCATTTTTAACATTTATTTTTGTAGGCCCAGTTTTAAGAGAAGCAGGTAACTTATTAGCAGACGGAATAACATGGGTATACAATACACTTGGATTTGTTGGTGGTGGATTATTTGGACTTGCATATGCACCAATTTGTTTAACAGGAATGCATCACAGCTTTATCGCAATCGAGACACAGTTAATTGCAGCGAAAGCAACAACAGGTGGAAGTTTCATTTTCACAACAGCAAGTATGAACAATGTAGCACAGGGAGCAGCTGTTTTAGCAGTTTTATTCTTAACAAAGAATGAGAAAATGAAATCTATCTGTTCCGCTTCTGGTGTATCTGCATTACTTGGAATCACAGAACCAGCAATGTTCGGTGTTACATTAAAATTAAAATATCCATTCTACGCAGCTATCATTGGTTCTGCCGTAGGAAATGCATATTGTGCAGCAACAGGAGTCCTAGCTCAGGCATTAGGAGCAGCCGGACTTCCAGGATTTTTATCTATGCTTCCAAAAGACTATTTAAACTTTGTAATCGGATTAATCTTATCTATGGCAGTATCCGCAGTTTTAACAGCAATCTTCTGGAAGAAGTTTAACATCGAAAGAGAAGACAACAAAGCTCAGACTTCAGTGAAAGAAGAAGTAAAAGAGATCGAAGTACAGGAATCAACAGCTGATACAGCAGAAGAAACAAATGAATTATATGCACCGATGAAAGGTGAAGTTTTAGATGTATCAAAATCTGCAGACCCAGCATTTGCAAGTAAAGCAATGGGAGAAGGAGTTGCGATCAATCCAAGTGAAGGAGTGATCTATGCACCGGCAGATGGAACAATTAGCTTAATCTTCCCAACAAAACATGCGATGGGAATTACATTAAACTCTGGTATAGAACTTTTGATACATGCAGGAATTGATACAGTCAAGATGGAAGGCAAAGGTTTTGAAACATTCGTAGAGACAGGAGCCAAAGTAAAGAAAGGTGATAAACTGTTATCTTTTGATATGGATCTTGTCAAAGAAAAAGGATACCAGACACAGACAATGTTCCTAGTAGCAGATGCGAAAGGAAAAGAAGTAGAAGTTATTGAAGCAACGAATGCAGATAATGATACAAAGATCATGAAATTAAAATAATAATTATTCGAAAAAGGAAAGGAAACCAGGGCATATGTTTGAAAAATACAAGAAAGTCTATAAGGCAGATTATGAAAAATGGTATAAAGAAAATGAAGCTTACAGAGAACGTGTGGCAGCAGATCCTGACCGATTAAAATTTCATTTAATGCCAAAGACAGGATGGTTAAATGATCCAAACGGTTTATGCCAGTTTGACGGTACATATCATATTTACTACCAGTACACTCCATTTGAACCAACTGGTGAGTTAAAGACATGGGGACATTATACAACAAAGGATTTTATTCATTACAAAGATTATGGACCAGTGGTATTTCCGGATGAAGATATTGATGCCCATGGTGTCTATTCCGGATCTGCATTTATCGAAAATGGCACGATTCACTATTTTTATACAGGTAATCTGAAATATTTTGATCGAGATGATTATGATTATATTAACAGTGGACGCGGAAGTAATACGATCACATTTACAAGCAAAGATGGGTATAATTTTACAAAAAAAGAACTGCTTATGACAACTAACGATTATCCGGATGATATGAGCAACCATGTGCGTGATCCAAAAATCTTTAAGAAAAATGATAAATATTACATGGTGCTAGGAGCAAGAGATAAAGAAGGTATTGGAATGATCCTTCTTTATGAATCCGCAGATCTTAAGAACTGGACATACAAAAACCGTATTACAACGCCACAGAAATTTGGTTATATGTGGGAATGCCCAGATTTATTTGAAATCGATGGACAGTTATACATCATCTGCTGCCCACAGGGCGTAGAGACGCAGGGAATTGATTATGAAAATGTTCATCAGGTCACAGCAATGAAATTAAACTATGATTTTGAGACGGATGAATATGAGATCACAGATATTAAACTTTTTGATCGAGGATTTGATTTTTATGCACCACAAAGTTTCGAAGATGAAAGAGGAAGAAGAATTTTGATCGGATGGATGGGAATTCCAGATGCGGATTATACAAATCCAACCGAAGAAGCAGGATGGCAGCATGCGCTTACAATTCCAAGAAAATTATCTGTAAGAGATGGAAAACTGATTCAGGAACCAATTGAAGAGTTAAAACAGCTTCGAAGTAATGACAAAGCTGTTTGTACATTTAGTTATGGACAGGCGCTCATCATGCAAAATTCTATCTATGAAGCTGTTATAGATTTCAAACGCTGTCGCGAAATGACAATGACATTGAGAGAAGGCATTACTCTTTCTTACAAAGATAATATTCTTACATTAAATCTCGGTGTCTATGGAAGCGGAAGAACAACAAGAAAAGTAAAACTAGAAAAATTAGAACATCTCCATATTTTTGCGGATACATCTTCCTTAGAAATCTTTGTTAACCATGGAGAAGAAGTTTTTACAACAAGAATCTACAATCATCATGGAAGACTACTGATTAATGGAGAATGTTCTGGTATAATGACAGTATATCCATTAAAATCATTTGAGATCGAAGGAGGCAGAAATGAAGAATAAATTATGTGGAATCGGAGAAGCATTAATTGATTTTATCCCAGAGGTAAAAGGACAGAGACTAAAAGATGTACCTTCATTTAAAAGAGTCGCAGGAGGAGCACCTGCAAATGTAGTTGGAGCAGTCACAAAGCTTGGAATTCCATCCAAATTTTTGACAAAACTTGGAGATGATCCATTTGGAGATTATATTGTAGAAGTATTAGATAATGCAGGAATCGATACGTCCAATATTGAAAGGGACAAAGAAGGAGAAACAGCCTTAGCATTCGTATCTCTTGCATCTGATGGTAACCGTGATTTTAAGTTTTATAGAAAAAACAGTGCAGATTTACGTTACAGTGTTGAAGATATTCCAACAGATATTTTAGACGATTGTGGAATGATTCATTTTTGCAGTGTGGATCTTGTAGAATCGCCAATGAAAGAAGCACACAAAAAATTGATCAATATGGCAATCGAGCAAGGTGTGAAAGTTTCCTTTGATCCGAACTTAAGATTTTCTTTATGGGATGATCTTGACAAATTAAAAGAGACAGTCAATGAATTTCTTGCATACGCAGATATCATCAAGATCTCTGACGAAGAATTAGAATTTATCACAGGATATACAGATATCAAAGATGCATTAGACGGACTATTTGCCAACAGAGCAAAATACGTGATCTATACAAAAGGAGCAGATGGAGCTGAAATTTATACAAAGAAAGGTTCCGTTATAGGAGCACCTGGATACAAAATTGATGTACGTGATACAACAGGAGCTGGCGATTCCTTTATCGGAGCATTCTTATACTGTTTGCTAAATGATGAAGTTGAAAATCTTGAAAATGTTGATGATGACACATTAAGAAGATATCTTGACTTTGCAAATGCTTATGCTGCAAATACTACTACAAAAGAAGGAGCATTGGCTGCAATGGCAGATAAAGCTGAGATGGAAGAATGGATTAAGAAAATTTAATTTGGAGTTGGCCAACTGTAGAATTCGAGTATATGATAAAAAATAAATAAGCAACTGAACGCGATGCGGTGGAATTTTGCTCATATTTTGAACAAATCGCTGATCCGCCCAATTTCCTACGATAACTCGCTTTGAAGTTTTGTCTAAGACAAAAGTCTTTGAAGCTCAGACAATCGTCCAATTGGGCTGCGAATTTGTTCAAAATATGGCAAAATTCCAATGCATCGCTTTCGGTTGTTTATTTATTTTTTATCATATACCTAAAGTCTATAGAGTGGACAATTCACGAATACAAAACTTATCAGCCAATCCCCTTTAACATATACAAAAGACTATTGTCGTAAATCACAATTTTTCATGCTTAACTGTATTCTTTTTTTATCCATATCGACGCTAATTACTGTAACATCTACCACATCCCCAACACTTACAACTTCCAGAGGATGCTTGATAAACCGATCTGCCATCTGTGAAATATGTACTAATCCATCCTGATGTACTCCAATATCTACAAACGCTCCAAAATCTATAACATTTCTTACTGTTCCTTTTAATTTCATTCCTGGTTTTAGATCTTTCATTTCTAGGACATCAGTTCTAAGGATTGGTTTTGGAAGATCTTCTCGTGGATCTCGTCCTGGTTTTTCCAGTTCTTTTACAATATCTTTGAGTGTGATCTCTCCGATTCCAAGTTCTTCTGATAATTTCTTGTAATCTGTGATCTTTTTGCTGATTCCTCGGAATCCTTCTTTGGATAATTCTTTTGTTGAATATCCTAAATTCTTTAGTAACATCCCTGTTTCTTTGTATGTCTCTGGATGTACGCCAGTTGCATCAAGTGGCTCGTCTCCTCCGGATACTCTTAAGAATCCTGCACATTGTTCAAAGGCTTTTGGTCCTAGTTTTGCTACTTTTAACAGCTGTTTTCTGTTCTTAAATGTTCCATTTTCTTCATGTGGAGTAATTCCTTTCCACGTAGTGGGAACTGTATGAAAGAAATCTCTTAATGATTGAGTTTTTTTCATATACTGAGAATAAGCTATCCGCCGCTTAAAATTATCTTCATTACGTTTATACAATGTTATTATCTGAATAGCTTTCAACATTAATTTTGTATCATTATCTCCTGTATTTACTTCTTTAATTGCATCCATCATATTTTTTACACATGTAGTAGCCTTTAAATTAGTGAGATCAGACTCTTCTATCTGTTTATGTATAGTAGAAATAGTTCCTTTATATGTTTTCATGCGTTCTATAAATTCCTCTATTTGCTTTAAAGGTCGTTTAATCGCACTTAAATTATTAGCATTAAAACTCGCCATAAAATCATTATTAGCAAGTAAAACATTAATAGAAGGATATAGTCCTACCGGTGGATTGCTAATTCCAAAGTGTTCATAAAAATCGTTTATTATATCTACATTGTCAGGCTTATTTTCAAGCAATATAATTGGTGAAACAGACAATGATGTTTTCCCCAAGGGTACGCCACCTGCATATCCTGGAGATTTTACTTTCAAATCACTATTAATAACGAAAATGCCAAATCGAGGACTTATTTGATTTTGGTCTGCGCTTGCTTTATATACATTTCTGCTTGGTTCATCAGTGGTAATAATCAGTTCAGGAGAATTAGTTTCATCGCCATTATAAGCATCATCCTTATTTAACTTAATACGTCGTTGATTGAGCCACTGAAAAGCTAATGCAAATGAAGATTTACCAGAACCATTTGGAGCTACCATTAAACTTGGTTTATTTGGATACATTAACCCTAATTCTACCGTATGGTCTTGTAAACCTCTCACATTTTTAATCCGTATTGATTTGATATTCATTATTTAGATATAAAGTTAATAAATTAAAGTATCTATAGTACATAATAACACTGATGCTAATACATTAAAAAATATTCATGTTTATCATACAATCTCGTATGTACTACTTATTAGTTGCAATATTAGCAAAATCGCATGACATCTGCAACTCTTCCTACACTATAACAAAGAAGATACTAAAAATTATAAAAACGAATAAAACATGTGTGGGTGTATTTAGTTTACGCCATATTCCGACAATTCCCGCCATTCATTTCCATCGGTCTTAAAAACGTAATATCCTATCAATTAAACTTCTACATTCGCACCGACGG
>OLQB01002513.1_pt1 | contig 11780 bp, 8 predicted proteins | sample 1672681 | NCBI WGS metagenome assembly OLQB01 (sample SAMEA3136713, study PRJEB25190) | human gut metagenome | reverse complement strand
CTCCTCCTGATACAAGCAAGTCCCCACCCACTGCTTATTGCTTTTCGCAATGGAAGCAGGGGACTTACTTGATTCGGTTAAAGTCTTCTTGTTTCTCCTTTTTTACAGCACAAGCTCCTTATATTTCCGAATTTCTTCCAAATACTGCTGTCCCAGTGCGCTGATCGACATACCCTTCCTGGAAATATAACCGATCATCATGTTTTCCTCCGCGTGAAGCGGCACAGCGCGGTAGTCACTGCCGTTTAATTCCTCACAGATAATGCCGGAGCAGAGCGTATAGCCATTCAGTCCGACCATCAGATTCAGCATGGTCGCACGGTCATTTGCCTTAATGATTCTCTTATATTCATACGTCGAAAGCACTTCCTCTGCCAGGAAGAACGAATTGTTGCTTCCCTGATCAAAGGACAGGCACGGATATTCCTTTAGCTCCTCCATAGTGATCTCTGCCTGATCTGCAAGCGGATGATCCTTCCAGAGATAGACGTACGTTCCACAGGAAAACAGGTCGTGGAACTCAAGGTTATTGTCCTTCAGCAGCTTGTTCAGCACCTTCGCATTAAAGTCATTCCGATATAAGATCCCAAGCTCGCTCTTGAAGTTCTTTACATCCATCAGCACATCATACGTTCTCGTCTCATAAACCGCAAACTCGTACTCATCCATACCAAACTGCTTCACTAGCTCCACAAACGCCTTTACGGCAAAACTGTAATGCTGCATCGACACGCTGAATTTTTTCTTTCCCTTGGTGCGATAAATATAGCGGTTTTCGAGAAGCTGATACTGGTCTGTGACCTGACGTGCGTAACCCAGAAACTCCTCTCCCTCCGGGGTCAGTACTGTTCCGTGGCTGCTGCGCTTGAACAGCTCAATTCCGATCTCTTTTTCCAGCTCCTTGATTGCTTCAGAGAGACTCGGCTGTGAAATATAGAGTGCCTTTGCCGCCTCATTCATGGATCTGGAGTCTGCGGCCTGAATTACGTAGCGAAGCTGTTGTAGTGTCATAAGTAAAGTTCCCTTTCTGGTATAAATTAATATGCGAAACTGCCATTCGCGGTGGAGAGAAAATGCCGCGGATGGCAGTGTTCGCTGATATCTATTATTTTAAAATCTGAAGCTGTTCCCTTTTATTTGGCAAACAGGGCTGTGGAATAGTATCTGTCTCCGTTATCCGGCAGGAGCACAACGATGGTTTTGCCTTTATTTTCCTCTCGTTTTGCAAGCTGGATTGCTGCATACAGAGCTGCTCCGGAGGAAATTCCTGCGAGAATCGCTTCCTCGGCTGCCAGATATTTTCCGGTCTCGAAAGCATCCTCATTTTCTACCTTGATGATTTCATCGTAAATGCTGGTATTCAGAGTCTCCGGCACGAAACCTGCGCCGATTCCCTGGATTTTATGCGGTCCGGAAACACCCTCAGACAGTACCGGTGAGGATGCCGGCTCTACTGCTACAATTTTTACTTCCGGTTTTTTCTCTTTTAAATACTCACCCGTTCCGGTGATCGTTCCGCCGGTGCCGACACCTGCAACGAAGATGTCAACCTCTCCGTCGGTATCTTCCCAGATCTCCGGACCTGTTGTCTTTTTGTGGGTTGCCGGGTTTGCCGGGTTCACGAACTGGCCTGCGATGAAGCTGTTAGGGATCTCTTTTGCAAGCTCATCGGCTTTCTCGATCGCACCCTTCATACCCTTTGTTCCATCGGTCAGAACAACCTCTGCGCCGTATGCTTTTACAATGTTGCGGCGCTCTACGCTCATGGTTTCCGGCATCGTAAGGATCATACGATACCCTTTTACGGTAGCTGCCGCTGCCAGTCCGATTCCGGTGTTTCCGGAAGTCGGCTCGATGATAACGGAACCTTCTTTTAAGAGGCCCTTTGCCTCAGCATCCTCGATCATCGCTTTTGCGATACGGTCTTTGACGCTTCCTGCCGGATTGAAGGATTCTACTTTTGCGATCAGTTTCGCCTGCAGTCCTTCTTTTTCTTCAATTCGTTTCAGTTCTACCAGCGGAGTTTTTCCTACAAGATCCAGAATGCTGTCATATACCTTTGCCATCGTTGATTTCCTCCTTACTTTTGCTCGCTTTTTCTCTATTTCCCTATTTCCTATTGAGTTTGTATGTTTTAAGTTGTTTCCATCTTATTCCAATCGTTTTAAAATGTCAACACATTTCACTGATATGATCAGAAAAGATGGTTAGAGCAGACCTGCAAGCGCAATACTGACCGCCATTCCGACTAGGGAAGAAAGCAATGCACCCGCCAGTGTGTACCGCGTTTTTTTGATGTGGACCGCTCCGAAATAGACCGCCATCGTATAAAAAACCGTCTCCGTGCACGACATCATAATCGAAGCCGCCCGTCCGGCGAAGGAATCACACCCCGCCTCTTTGTAGAGATCCAGCAGCAAACTCACCGCCGCACTGTTGGAAAAGAGACGCACAACCCCGAGCGGCACCAGGGCAGATGGAATCCCCGCCGGTTCCAGCACCGTTCCGAACAGTTTTCCAAAATCCTCCAGAAATCCCGATGACCGCAGCACACCGACCGCCGCCATCAGCCCGATTAAGGTCGGCACAATTCCGATCACCGTCCGCATGCCGTCCTTCGCCCCGTTCAGAAAATCGCCGAACACATCCTGTTTCATCAAAAGCCCCAGTCCGACCACATAAAAAATCAGCACGGGAACCATCAGATCTGAAAGCGCCGAAAGAAAACGCAAAAAATCCCCTCCCCAGAAAAATCCTATCAGATACACTCCGATACAATTTATTCCGCGGGCGGGGATTTATGTAATTTTATTTCACTTTAATCTGAAACAGACGCGCCATATACGTCTCCGGGAAGTGAATCTGCAGCGTCTTGCTGTAGTCATCGTAATGGAACACATCACCGCATGCTTTCGGGTAAATGCAGCTTACTTCCAGCTCTTTTCCCGGGAATGCACGGTCAAGCGGAACCTCAAAACCGGCCTCTCCGCCGCGTCTCCACACACCAAGATAAATTACATCTCCCGGCACACGGATTCCGGCTGCGAGGTGTTTTTCTTCATTGTCTGCCCATCCCATCGGCCAGAACGGAACGCCGTCCTTGATGCCGCTGCGGATCTCTTTGTAGCAGTCAATTCCCTCTTTTACAAGTTCAAACCGCTCCGGCGAAATTTCTGCGAGATGGCCGCTTTGGTGAATACGAAGCAGCAGCGCATTGACCATATTGAAAATAACTTCCTCTTTTGTGCCGTCCCGCAGCGGATATGACCAGATCGCCGCCTGCTCCGGCGTCACGCCGATGGCTGCATTCGCCGAAATCGTCGCATAATTGCGGTAATCCTCCTGATCGCTCGTCGACTGAATGCTGTTTCGCGCCAGCATCGCATAGTCCATCCGAAGACCGCCGCTCGAGCAGTTCTCAATGACAAGATCCGGATACTTTTTGTAGATGCCATCCAGCCATGCCAGATACGCTCTCTCATGCTCCAGAAGACCGTCTCCAAAACTGTCTGCATCCACTTCCGTACCAATACCAGGCTCAATATTGTAGTCCATCTTGATATAGCCGACACCGTAGTCCCGTACCACACGGTCGATGACTTCGGTCACATGCTCAATCACAAGCGGATGACGGAAATCCAGCTGATAACGGCTTCTGTCATACACACGCTTGCCGTGGCGCAGGAAGAAGCACTCATCCGGCAGAATGGAAGCCTTCTTACAGTTGATACCCATAACCTCCAGCTCCAGCCAGACACCAGGAATCATGCCCTTCGAACGAATATAATCCGTCACCTCACGCACTCCATTCGGAAAGCGCTTTTTACTCTCCTGCCACTCACCGACACTGTCCCACCAGTTGCCGTCCGCATACCAGCCGGCATCAATGACAAAATACTCACATCCGGCCTTCTCTGCCGCATCCACCAGCGGGAACTCTTTTTCTGTGGTCGGATCTCCAAACAGACAATTCATATAATCATTGAAAATAACCGGCAGATTTTCATTATCTTTGTTCGGACGTCGGATCTTTCTGCGGTACTTCGTCAAAGTACCAATCGCTTCCTCGAAATCATCATGACCTACGCCGACAGCCACCGGAACCGTTGTAAAGGAATCTCCCGGCTTCAGGTTCTTCGACCAGTGTGACTGAATCTCTGTCGGACCGCTCACCGCCAGATAAAAATGGCAGTTCTGATCTCCGATCTCATAATGCCAGGAACCACTGTGGTCAATCTCAAAAAACAGACTCGAATCTGCCGCACTGTTTCCAATATATCCCATCGGCACATATTCCTTCGCCGACCAGTTGCCCGTATTCGTAATCTCAATCGTCTTCGAAGTTCTCTGATAATTATGCGGCTGCGTCTGCGCCATGCCAAGATCTGCAAACCGGTACTTCTTCACCGTCAGCTCCTTCTGCCATCCATTGTGAACCACAACCATCGACATCTTGTCATCCGAGCTGACAAGCTCTGGAATTCCCTCTTTCTGTTCCTTCTCAATACCCCAGTAACTAAAACTCGAAATGTACTCCAGTGTCTGGTCTTCCTTTCCTTCGTTCGTCACTGTATTGTACATTCTCGCAACCGGAATCCCATCAAAAAACTGCATCACAGACTCCACCTTCGCGCCCGTCACATCATCCGACTGCACAATCCGAAGCAGATCCCCGTTCTCATTTCTCTCCTCCGAAATCGAATCAAACTTCAGCATAAAGCCCGGAGCCGTCACAATATACTTATTTCCATGCTTCTCATACGGCCGGTTATACCCCGAAAAATTCACCTGCACCAGCTGGAAGCTCTCCTTAATCTGAGCTTCCCGCATTCCTTCCATCATCCACACTCCATCCGGCTTCCGGCAAAGATTCTCCGCGTCAAACGGTGCATGTGAAAAATGAAACAGCTTCAGCTGATTCTCTTCCGTCACCCCAAACACAATATGAATTCCATTCACATCATAACAAATCAGCTCTGCCTTGATCGGGGTCTCAATCCTGCTCGTCCATTTCTGCATCTTAAAAACCCTCCTTTGGAAATTTTTCTCATATTTCCAGCATATAACTTGTCCCCTCTAAAGTCCAGCACATTCTTGCTTTTTCCATCCTATTCTTTTCAACCATCTTGCGCCGATCCGCCCTTCAGGCGGATCCAGACTTTCCTCCCGTTCTCACTCCCAGCTCACGCGCCAGCCGTTATTTCACAACCCCAAATGTCGCAATCTCAAACTCCCGGAGTGTCACATGATACACCCCGTTCTCATCCGGGCAAAGTACCTCACCCTTCTCTTCCACTACATTACTGCGGTAAACCTCTTTCATCCAGCTCTCCTTTCGGAAGGAAAACACCTCATCCTGCGGCATATTGTTCACAAACCGCACAAACAGATCGTCCTTTGCAAGTCCCTTCTTAAACGCCGTCAGATGAATTCCTTCCCCTTCAAAGCGGAGGAAGCTCATTTCCAGCGGCATCTCGCCCGATACGAGTTCCGGTTTTACCTGACCCGGCTTTCTGAGCCATGCTTTCGAAAGACCGGCCTGTGCTGCTGTCAGATCCTGCTGGAATGCGTAACCCTCGGTAAATGCCTCGCCCGTCTTACCGGCTGCATACGGCACAACTTCAAACTCCAGGGTAAACGTTCCGATCTGCTGCGCCTTTGGCGTCGGGAAATAACCCCAGTCACCCATCTCCGCAACGGAGCGAAGCAGCGTTACCGCAATCGCATTCTCCTCATCCGCCAGAACCTCATATTCATACAATCCGCGGTTTGCCACAAGAAGACCATTTGTCTCATCTTCCATTGCTGCAAAACACTGCTGTCTTTCACATCCGCAGGGATTCGTCCAGGTATCATTATGACGGTTATTTCTCTTTACAACCTCAAAGGCAGAATCTGCCAGATGCGTAGACGTATTCAGACCCGTCGGCATTACAACGCGGACTCTGTGATCCTTTGCCTGATTGCAGATTGTCGTTGCAACGTGCAGGCCTTTTCCCGATTTTTCCAGTGTCAGAACCGTCTTTACTTCCATCGGAACCAGTTCCTTCGAACGGTTTGCCACACGCGTATATGGGTCAATACACATCTCACGCTGTCTCTGCAGTTCCTCTCCCATACCGGACGGAACCATCATTTCGTGACAGATCTCAACTACCGTGCGGAATGCATTTTTCTCCACACAGCGAATCTCAGCTTTCATGCCTTTCGTTGTGATTGTCTGTTTTCCAGAGTCCTGAATATAAATATATTCATTTCCCATATCTCCGGTATCTTCATAGAGTCCCAGATTTTCATACGTTCTTCCGGTTTCCTTATTCAGAATCTGGTAGGAACCGTCCTCATTGACCGTAACTTTCAGGTTTTCATTTTCCAGAACGCGCTCATTCGCAAAATCTGCAGAGGTTTCCTGGTTCTGATCCGGCTCTGCCTGCTCCAGATAATATGTTGCATATCCCATCGCCGGAACTTCTGCCTCAAACGTTACCAGCACCTTCTTTGCCATATATGGCTGACGGAACCGGTCATCCGGCAGATCGTACCCGAAGGAAATTCCTGCATTTTCGATTTTTGCCGGAACTGCATTTCCGTTTGCATCGCGAAGCACCAGATTTGGCATTTCTACCGCCTCGGCCGCCTCATAACCATCCCATACAAACAGATTGTAATCGCGGAACAGATGCAGTTCTTTTGCAATGACCTGTTTTTTCGCGGTGCCAGAAGTATTCCATACAACGAACGGAATCTTTTCACTGTTTCCAGGAAGTGCCGCGGTATTCACCTGATCGGTCAGGTATTCTACACTCTCATCGTAAATCGCATCTGCCACCTGTCTGCTCTTCGCAAAGCGGGTTTTCATTTCTTCATTTACTTCATCGACGCTGCAGCCGCAGATGCTGTCATGCGGATGATTCTGCATCAGCTTTTTCCAGCTGTAAATCATCTGGTCTTCCGGGTATGCTTTGCCAAGCACCTCTGCCATGGCTGCCGCCGGTTCTGCTTTCCGCTCCAGTGCTGTTTCGCCGGCACGGTTGTCCACTTTCAGTCCCATCCAGGAGGAAGCGGTGTTTGCCAGTGTCCATCTTCCGTCTGTTTCCTGGCTTGTCAGCTCGCCTTTTACCGTAGAGAAATTCTCGGAAATTTCTTTTTCCATTGCCTTTACATAGGTTTTGAAATCCGAATGAATAAATTCAATGTCCGGGTACAGTTTCCGTGCGACACGGATTGCCTCGGTAATGTCCTTCTGCAATGGCTGATGGTCGCATCCGTTCATCATCAGAAGCTGATGTGTTGCCGCAAATTTTCTCGCATCGGCCAGTTTTTTGTCCCAGTAAACTTTTGCTTCTGCCTCATCCACCGGAACCTCCACTCCGTTGTTATACCAGTTTGCAAACAGAATACCCGGCAGTTTCGTTCCGTCCGGGGATGCCCACATCATTTCGGAATACGTGGACTCATACTGTCCTCCGGTTACCTCATTATTCGGTCCGATCGGTTTTACACCGCGTCCGAACACAACCGCATCCATGCCCGCCTGCTTCAGCACCTGCGGCATCTGTCCCGCATTTCCGAATGCATCCGGGAAATAACCGACATTTCCGATCGCTCCGTAACGCGCTGCTTCCTGCATGCCAACCTGAAGATTGCGGACACATGCCTCACCGCTGGTCAGAAACTCATCCTGCAGAATGTACCACGGGCCAGTCTGGATTTTTCCTTCACGGACGCATTTTTCCACCTGCTCGCGTTTTTCCGGGCGCACTTCCAGGTAATCGTCCAGGGCAATCGTCTGTCCATCCAGGAAAAATCCGCCAAATTCCGGATCGTTCTCTGCTTTTTCCAAAATATTGTCTACCAGCTCAATCAGTTTCATTCTGTGTTTTTCAAAAGACTGATACCACTCTCTGTCCCAGTGGGAATGGGAAATAATATGAACAGTTGTTTTCATGATGTGTTTCCTCCTGTTATAAAAATGATTTTCAAACTTAAAACTCTTTCTATTTAAGTCTTGTTCCTGTATTGCCGTGTTGATTTGATATATCATATCATAAAAAAACGCAATGCTTCTGTCAAGTATTTCTACGTTTTTCCATGATTTTATATCATTTTCTTTTTGCTTGATATATCATTTTTAGTTTGACTTATCTTTTTCCCGAGATTATAATACAAAACAAGTCGACATCACACTTTTACAAATACAGTTGTCACCAATCATACTATTTGAGGAATTTTACAGACATGGATAGAAATAAAAGAATAACGAAACCCAAATATGAAATCATCAAAGAAGCTCTTTTAGAGCGCATCCGCACCGGACAGTTTTCTTCCGATGCCGTGTTCTGCACGGAAAAAATGCTCTCGGAGCAATATGAGGTAAGCCGCATCACAGCAAAGCGGGCGATTGAAGATCTGGAACAGCAGGGAATTCTGTATCGAAAACGCGGCGTTGGAAGCTTTGTCTCGCAGAAAATCCCACCGGTTTCCTCCTCCGCATCAGAAACCGACAGCAAATCAAAAATGGTTTCCCTGCTGCTTCCCTTTGCCACAACACAGGGAAACATTTCGGAAACGATTGGTTCCTTAAGTGCCGCGCTGGCGGAAAAAGGATACTTTTTAAGCATTCATATCACCGGCTCTTCCTCTCCGAAGGAACGTGCCACACTGGAACTGCTCCGTTCTCAGAATATCGCCGGACTTGTCTACTATCCCAAGCGTGACAATATCCACCTGGAACAGTTAAACGATTTCCTGTTTGCAAACCGCCCGGTTGTCATCATCGACAAGCAGACCGACTGTCCGTATTTAAACAATGTTGTCTGCGACAATTACGATGGCGGACGGCAGCTCACCCGTCACCTCCTGGAACAGGGGCATCGCAACATCGCCTTTTTCACAACAGCTCCCCTTTCCGAAACCTCGTCGGTCCGTGATCGTTTCGGCGGATTTTTGCACGAAATAAAAGCCGCCGGAATCATGCCCGATTCCCGGCAGCTTATCACCTGGCCACATGCACTTTCTACAGAAGATGCCCTTTCAACAGAAATCACACCTTTTCAACAGCAGCTCCTTACCCTGCGGCAAAATGGAATTACTGCACTTCTCGCAGAAAATGATCAGGTTGCCGAACTCATCTTTCTCGCCTGCCGTACCATTGGCCTTAGGATTCCGGAAGATCTCTGCCTCTGTGGTTTTGATGACACGAGTCTCAGCCGGAGTCTTGAAATTACCTCTATTCATCAGGACTTTGAAAGCATCGGACGGGAAGCCAGCCGGATTCTCCTTTCCACACTGGAAAACCCTGCGGCGGAACCGGAAAAAATTGTGCTGCCGGTGACACTTGTTCCCCGGGCATCCTCGCTTCGAATGATAAAAACAGAATCCTAAAACCAGATCATTTTTCATCTGAATTTTCTTCCAGAAATTTTCGGATCTTCTCTGGCGGCAGCAATGCATAAATACTTTTATGGAATGTTGCCGCCACTTCCAGTTCTCCGTAATATCCTGTACGCACATCACAATTTCCCTGGAACGCCTCCCGCAGTGTCGCATTCAGCGCTGCTCCCTCATCACTGTCCATAAAATCTTTCAGCATCCGGCAGCAGGTGTGCGTGTTTTCATAATAGCGGCGGTATGCCGGATGAAATTCCCGCATCCATCCGCTCACGGATACACAGAACAACGCCGTCGGATGGATCACCGGCTGATAAAGAAGACGCCATTTTTCCTGCTGTACTGGATCTACCGCAAACGCAAGCAAAGAAACTTTCAGCTCTTCCATAAAACCCGGATAATCTTCCTCCGTCAGAGAGATAATTTTCTGATTGCGCAGATACTGGTTGATATTCGTCGCATCAATCTGCTCCGGAGAAATGTACTGTAAATAACGGGACATCATTTTCAAATCCGTACCTGCGTGCTCAATCGTATGCTGTGTGATTTTCTGCCACAAAAACTGCTGATATTCCGTAACCGGCGTATCCAGATATGCCATCCACAAATACTGTGCCAGCAGCCGGGCATCCCGGGATTCCATTTGATTCCGGGTAGGATCTTCCGGGCAAAAATCGGTATCTGCAAGCATCCCCGCAAGCTGGTCAAGCGACTGGCACACAGGAAGCTGTCCGCTCAGACGATCCATTTCGCTGATCGTCTGCTGAATGGTAAGCATCTGCGACTGGAGTGCATTCAGCTGTTTATGCAGATAAAATGGTGTTGTGCGCGGCTTGTGAAGAATCGCGCGGATATCCGCCAGTGAAAGTCCTGCCTCGCGCAGCTTGCGGATGATAAAAAGTTTTTGAATATCTGCTTCTGAAAAATCATGGTAACCGTTATGTTCATCAACAACAGGCGAGATCATCTTCTGATCGATATAATAATAAACCGTCCTCCTGGACAATCCTGTTTTTTTGATTACTTCCTGAATTCTCATTGTTGCACCCCGTTTTTCCTTTTGTCCAGTCATTCCCCCGCATTCTGACTGTTTCTCTTTTTTCACTCTTTTTCTTTCTGTTTTTCCGCTTTTTTCGTTTTGATTTTATAAAAGCATACACCTGGTGTATACTTTTGTTTCCTATTATATCCTGTTTTCCCTCAAAAAGCCACGTAACAATTCTCTTTTTCCATAGAAATCTTCTGCTTTTGAGAAAAGAATGCTGTTTATTTCTGAAAAAATTTGCATTGACTGTCCACCAACGATATCCCGTATAGTAAAGGAAAGGATTTGTAACAAAATTTAAGAGAAAGGAAATATCCCGTTTTTTGTATTCTCCAAAACGAATCGTCATTCAAAGTCAAATGATTTTTCATGCAAAATTCATTTTTCTCCGAATCGTTAAAAAAATAAAAACTACAGCCTGCATAATCAGTTTTCATTGATATAAAAAACGGGATCGGGTGAATGGTATGATGTTAAAAGATAAAGTTGCAATTGTTACCGGCGGAACCAGAGGAATCGGCTATGCCATTGTGCACAAATTTCTGCAGCACGGCGCGAAAGTCGTCCTGTTCGGATCCCGGGAAGAGACCGTTGCAAAAGCGGTTGCATCTTTAAAAGAAGAAAACCCGGACTGGGAAGTTTCCGGTGCATGGCCAAAGCTGACCGATGCAGCTGCCATGGTAGATGAGATCAACAAAGTCAAAGAAAAATACGGCAAAATCGATATTCTTGTGAACAACGCCGGTGTCTCAGACAGTACGCCAATTGACAAGTATACCGCAGAGCGCTTTGCCAGTGTCATGGATCTAAATGTCAACGCCATGATGAACGGCATCCTTCCAACCGTTGCTATTATGAAAGAACAGGGCGGCGGCTGTATTTTAAATACCAGCTCAATGGTCAGCATCTGCGGCCAGCCGGGCGGCGTTGCCTATCCATCCAGTAAATATGCGGTCAACGGTCTGACCTGGTCCCTCGCACGGGAACTTGGTCCTTTCCATATCCGTGTAAACGCGGTTGCACCTGGCATCACCCGTACCGATATGGTTGCCGCACTTCCAAAAGAAATGATTGATCCACTCATCAACCGCATTCCTCTTCGAAGAATTGGTGAGGCAGAGGACATTGCAAACGCATTCCTCTTCCTGGCAAGCGACATGGCTTCGTATGTAACCGGAGAAATTCTTTCCGTGGATGGTGCGATGAGATCCTGATTTATTTTTCATCCAGTTGTACACCATTTTCTGATTTTGGGGTTATCTGCGTAAAATCTATAGTTTTTTGACACTTCCCACAGCTAAAGCAGGGGGATTCTTGTTTCTTCCACTACTGCATTGGCAAATAC
>OLQB01002510.1_pt1 | contig 11789 bp, 10 predicted proteins | sample 1672681 | NCBI WGS metagenome assembly OLQB01 (sample SAMEA3136713, study PRJEB25190) | human gut metagenome | reverse complement strand
GCCGAACATCGTTATAGAGCGCCAGCACGCTCGCCGGGTCCTCCTTGACCTGCGCGAGCATCTTGTTCACGAGCGCGAGCACGACCTGCTTCTGCCGCTGCATGCGCTGATTGTTGCCCTCGGTCGAGTCTGCGCGGTAGCGGATATAATTCTCCGTGCGCTGACCGGTGAGCGTCACGGGCTGTCCGGCGGTGAAACCGGAAAAGCTCGCATCCGGCGTAACGGTCACGCCACCAACACTGTCCACAAGCTGGCGGATACCCTGCATATAGATCGATCCGTAGGCCGGGATCGGCAGGTCATAAAACAGGCGTGAAACAGCCGCGCTCGTCAGCTCGCAGCTGCGCTCCGCCCCGTCGCCGTAAGAATAGGCCAGCGCCAGCTGCGCCGTGGCCGTGCCGACGTGCGCACCCGTGCTGTCGAGAATGTCGAGCGTGCACATCGCGTCGCGCGAGATGGACACAAGCGTCAGCTCCTGGTTACGCATGTCGAGCACCGCAAGGATATTCGCATCCGACTGGTTTGCGTTTCCATAGACGCCGTCGGTATCCTGCTTGACCTCCTCGTCCACACCCATGAGCAGGATCGTGACAATGTCGGTATTGTAGCGGTAGAGCTGGCCGTTGTAACGCACCGTGCCGGAGCCAAGCGCCTCCACATCGTCGCGGGCAATGTTCACCCCGTCGTCGTTCGTCAGCGCATTGCGGCCGACCGCCGACAGGATCAGCACCGTGGCGACCAGAATGAGCGCAATGGCAACCAGAACGCACACGATGATGACCAGCACGCGCGTGCCGCGGCTCATGCGTTTTTTTGGCGGCTGCGCCGCCGGTTGTTCTCTGGCGTCTGACACAGACATCCCCCCTTATTTGCGAATTTGTTTTAGCCCGCATGATGCCACACCCGGGCAAATGTTGTAAAGCCGGAGAACGGGATACGCAGTTGCCTTTTCCCACCGCGCTTCCCCATATACAGCTCCCTTGTTTGTATCTCCCCCTTTGGTCCTTTTGCTATGCCACGTCTAAAATGGCGTGCATTACTTCTTCGTCTTTCGCACCGTCATCCACTCCAAGCAAAAAGTGTATGTGATTATCTGCAAGCGCCATTTATTCGTCTTTCCTCCAAACTATTTTATTGACGATGCCCGTGTAGCTCTGAATGATTCTCGCAACCTTCATGGACACGTTTTCAGCAGTGTACCCCGCTACCGGTGTGCCAAAGCATTCCGCCCGCTGCATCCCGACAGCCATCTCCACCGCCTGCAGGAGGGAGTCCGCGTCGATTCCGGCGAGTACAAAGCAGCCCGCGTCCAGCGCCTCGGGGCGCTCAGTGGAGGTGCGGATGCTGACTGCCGGGAATGGCTTACCGACAGACAGGAAGAAACTGCTCTCCTCCGGCAGCGTTCCGCTGTCGGAGACCACCGCAAAGGCGTTCATCTGCAGGCAGTTGTAATCGTGGAAGCCCAGCGGTTCGTGGGCGATCACGCGGCTGTCCAGATGGAAGCCCGTCGCCTCCAGCCGCTTTCTGCTTCTCGGGTGGCAGGAGTAAAGGATCGGCATGTCGTACTTTTCCGCCATGGCATTGACCGCTGTGAACAGCTGGACAAAATTGCGGTCCGTATCGATGTTTTCCTCCCGGTGCGCCGAGAGCAGAATGTACTGTCCCTTGGTCAGGCCCAGACGCCGGTGGATATCACTGCCTTCGATCTTGTCCAGATTGGCGTGCAGCACCTCTGCCATGGGACTGCCGGTCATGAAGGTGCGCTCCTTTGGCAGTCCACACTCCATCAGATACCGGCGTGCGTGCTCTGAATAGCAGAGATTGACATCGCTGATGATATCCACAATGCGTCGGTTCGTCTCCTCCGGCAGGCACTCATCCTTGCAGCGGTTCCCGGCTTCCATATGGAAAATCGGAATGTGCAACCGCTTGGCGCCAATCACGGAAAGGCAGGAGTTTGTATCGCCCAGGACCAGCACGGCGTCCGGCTTTTCCCGCACCATCAGCTTGTAGGAGCGTTCCACGATATTTCCGATGGTAGCTCCCAGGTCATCGCCTGCGGCATCCAGATAATAGTCCGGCGCCCGGAGACCGAGATCGTCAAAAAACACCTGATTGAGCGTGTAGTCATAGTTCTGCCCGGTGTGCACAAGAACCTGTTCAAAATACCGGTCACAGCATTTGATCGTGGCGGACAGCCGGATGATCTCCGGCCGTGTGCCGATGATCGTCATGAGCTTCAGCTTTCCCATGGTCACACCTCCTCGAAGTAGGTATCCGGGCGGCTTGGGTCAAAAAGCTCGTTGGCCCACATGACCGTCACTAAGCTTTCCGTCTCGCTCAGATTGATGATGTTGTGCGTATAGCCCGGCAGCATATGAACGGCCTGAATCTGGTCGCCGCTGACCTCGAATTCGATTTTTTCATCCGAGCCGATCCTTCGCTCCTGGATCAGTCCGTGCCCGGCGACCACCATAAAGAACTCCCACTTGCTGTTGTGCCAGTGCTGCCCCTTGGTGATACCGGGCTTTGAAATATTCACAGAGACCTGACCGCAGGAGGCTGTTTTCAGCAGTTCTGTGAAGCTGCCGCGCTCGTCCACATTCATCTTCAGCGGGAACGCAATTTTCTCCGGCGGCAGATCGGACAGATAGGTGCTGTACAGCTTCTTTGCAAAGCTGCCCGCCGGAATTTCCGGCAGCAGCAGCGTCCGCGGCTGGTCGTGGAATCCTCGGAGCAGCCGGATGATCTCGCCCAGCGTCACAGCATGACTGACGGAAACGGTGCAGTACGCGCCCACCGTCCGGTGGGGACGGCCCTCCATAGCGTTCAGAAGCTCGTCGACCAGATCGTCGATGTACACCAGCTCCAGTTCTGCCGCCGGGTCCGAAACGGTGATCGGGAGCTCCCGCGCAATGTTATGGCAGAAGGTCGCCACCACGGAATTGTAGTTGGGCCGGCACCACTTGCCGAACAGATTCGGCAGCCGGTAGATCAGTCCGTCCGTGCCGGTCTCCCGGCTATAGGAGAGCAGCAGCTCTTCCGCCGCTTTCTTGGACTGTCCATAGGCGCTTCCGGCGTATCGCCCGGTCAGACTGGCCTGAATGGAGGAGGCCAGCAGCACCGGGCAGCGGTTCCCGTTTTTCCGGAGCAGCTCCAGCAGCATCCGGGTAAAACCGGTATTGCCGGCAGCAAATTCTTCCGCGTTCCGGGGGCGGTTCACGCCCGCAAGATGAACGACGAAATCGGCCCGCGCACAAAAGTCGGCCAACGCTTCCGGAGAAGTCTCCCTCGTGCACAGGAATATTTCGTTGATCTGCAAATCCGGCCGGGTTTTGTCCATGCAGTCGCGGATCGCAAAAAGCCTCTGCGTCAGATTTTTTCCGACAAATCCGTTCGCGCCGGTGATCAGCACATGCATCAGCAGGTCCCTCCGAACAGCTTCAGCTTCAGAAGCAGCTGCTTCATTTCCTCCACATTCAGCCGCCGCGTATTGTGGGAGGTGTACTGCTCGATCTTTCCGAGTTCCGGATTGCCCTTGCTGAAATAGTTGTCGTAATTCAGATTCCGGTTGTCCGCCGGAATGCGGAAGAATCCCGGCAGATCCTCGGCCCGCAGCATTTCTTCCGCCGTGACGAGCACCTCAAAGAGCTTTTCGCCGTGGCGCGTGCCGATGGTCGTCACACCGAGGTCGGAGCCCTTCAGCTCCAGCACGGCTTGCGCCAGCGTCTCGATGGTCGCGGCAGGAGCCTTCTGCACGAACAGGTCGCCCTGTTCGCCGTGCGCAAAGGCATAGAGGACGAGATCGACCGCGTCGCTGAGCGTCATCATGAAGCGGGTCATATTGGGATTTGTGATAGTCAGAGACTTGCCCTCGCGGATCTGATCGCAGAACAGCGGAATGACTGAGCCGCGGGAGGCCATGACATTGCCATACCGGGTCAGGCACAGGATCGGGTCCCCCGGAAGCATCTGCCGGGAGCGGGCGATCACGTTTTTCTCCATGACGGCCTTCGTCATGCCCATGGCGTTGATGGGATAGGCGGCCTTATCCGTGGACAGGCAGATCACCTTCTGCACATGGTTGGCCATGCAGGCGGAGATCACGTTGTCGGAGCCGATCACGTTGGTCTTGACTGCCTCCATGGGATAAAACTCGCAGGATGGCACCTGCTTCAAAGCGGCCGCATGGAACACATAATCCACACCGCGGAACGCATTCAGAATAGAGTTGTAATCCCGCACATCGCCTATGTAGAATTTGATTTTCTCCGCGTACTGCGGATACAGCTCCTGATAGAAATGCCGCATATCGTCCTGCTTCTTCTCGTCCCGCGAGAGAATGCGGATCTCCGCAATATCCGTCGCCAAAAACCGCCGCAGCACCGCATTCCCAAACGACCCGGTCCCACCGGTTATGAGGAGTATTTTTTTATTGAATTGAGACATATCCTTAAAAGTCTCCTTTCTGCCCGGAAATGGTGCGATCATTTACGCAGAATAAGCATTCCAGGCCCTTAATGCCGCCCAGCAGCATCAAAATCGCAAAGAAAAAATATGGATTTGCGTCAATGACGGGCTCCGGCATACAGATCAACATGGCTCCAAGGCTCAAACTTGCAATCTGATTCGACAACCAGCTGTAATGTAAGCGCTTCATACGCACGGCAGTGCAGCAGGCGGAGCGTATGCTTGTTACGGTGAAACCTGCCGCTATCACAAACGGGATCAGCCCGACCTTGTTCAGAATATCCAGCCAGAGATTGTGCACCCACTGCCCATGATACGCAAACTCGCTTTTCTGACCGCCAAAGGGATAGCGGAGCCAGTCGCCGGAGGACAGATACTCGCCCCATGTCCGGAACCGTGACGATTTATTGTCATATAGTAGCCGCCGCACAATTTTCAGGGACAGCAGAGCGTCCCGGCTCCCAAAGGCGTTCAGAAAAAAGAAGGTAAAGACTGCGGCAAGAAGCAGAATGATAAGTACGATCAAAACGGTTTTTCCCTTGATCTGTACGGAGGCGTCACAGAGCCAGCGAAGCAGATTAAAGACGATGAGCGCGAAAATAATAAATATCATCGTCCGGTAGGCAAAAAACGACGCTTCAAAAATACATGCCAGCAGAAGCGCCAGCGCGATGATTTTTTCGCGAAATCCGCAAGGGGAAAAGAGCATTGAGGTCGACATGGCGACAGCAAACGTGAGCATGAGTCCTGTGGAGATCACAGAAACCATATCGCCCCGCCAAAAATCAACGGCGACTCTTTGATATGTGTATTGGGCGTAATACCCGGATCGAAGATACGCAAGCAGATTCAAAGCGCTGTGCAGGAAGAACCCGAAGGTCAGCGTTCCGGTCAAAACCTGAAACGCATGCGCGTCACGCTCGGAGACGACGAACCACTTGCCAAACAGGAATGCTGCCCAAGGTCCCCACAGATAGATGATGATACTTTTTACCGCAAACCCGAAATGAAACGTGTAGATAATAAAATATGACGCTGAAAAAAGGAGCAGTGCCAGCTCCTGCTTTTGGAATACAATAACTTTTGATTTCCATATAAAATAAGAAAGCGTCAGCGCAAAGAAAATCTGACCGGGAAGATTGAATGCGCCGATTGAGAAAAGAAATAAGCCGACAACGGTGATCGTATTTGCAGCAGTTTTTTTGCCGGGAAGCGTCTTCATTTCTGCGTTCTCCTTGGTACTCTTTCATTCCTTTCCGGCAGCACGCCGCGCAGGAGCACTGCGTCCAGCATCAACCTGCAGTTTGGCCGCAGGGGCTTTATGACCGCCGTGAGGATAACCGTCGTCGAAATCTGCGTGATCAGCGAGGCCGCAGCCGCTCCGGAGGCGCCCCACGGCGGGATCAGAGCGAGATTCAGCACGATATTGAGCGCGGCAGCGCTGATATACAGATATTTCAAATATTTCTGTTGCTGTAGGATTTGTAAGGGCAATCCAACATCCATCCTGCGGTTCCTGAATTTCATGAATGGCACCGTCTGATGTCCGAAACATTCTAACCACGATTACACTCCCCTTCCACTCTCTTTTTGGGTCATATGGTCAATTATAAAATGCCGTATAATTTTTGTCAATTCCAACGGAATTGTATTCACAAAAAATTTACTCAATTTATGTTTTAAAGTGGTATAGTGTAAATTGTAGACTTTCTATATTTAATATGTTAAGATTAACTACAGTTAATAAGGGAGGACTCAATACTTATGAATAAATCCAGCTTCGGCTCACATTTCACCGTAACTACATGGGGCGAATCCCACGGAAAAGCTCTGGGCGCAGTCATTGACGGCTGTCCTGCGGGGCTTTCTCTCTCAGAAGAAGATATCCAGAAATTTCTGGACAGACGCAAACCAGGACAAAGCCGCTATACAACCGCACGTAAGGAGGGCGATCTCGTAGAAATCCTCTCCGGTGTCTTTGAAGGAAAAACAACCGGAACTCCGATTTCCCTGATGGTGCGAAACACTGACCAGCGCTCCCATGACTACGGTAATATTGCTTATTCTTATCGTCCGGGACATGCAGATTATACCTTTGATGCGAAGTATGGCTTCCGTGATTACCGTGGCGGTGGACGATCTTCAGGCCGTGAAACAATCGGACGTGTTGCTTCCGGTGCAGTTGCATCCAGACTCCTTGCATCATTGGGTATTTCGTTCTGCACCTACACGAAATCTATCGGACCGGTCTCTATTAAAGAATATAACCCTGAAGAAATAAACAACAATGCATTCTATATGCCGGATGCAGATGCTGCTGCCAAGGCAGGTACTTATCTTGAGGAATGTATGAAAAATCAGGACAGCGCGGGTGGTGTGATCGAATGCCGCATCAGCGGTGTCCCTGCCGGTCTCGGAAATCCTGTTTTTGAAAAGCTGGATGCCATGCTCTCTCAGGCAGTCATGTCTGTCGGTGCAGTCAAAGCTGTTGAGATTGGTGATGGTATTCAGGTTGCTCATATGAAAGGTTCAGAAGATAACGACGGATTTTTAATCAGAGACAACGTGATAACTAAAACTTCCAATCATGCCGGTGGAATTATGGGCGGAATCAGTGATGGCAGCGAGATCATCCTTCGTGCCTATGTCAAACCAACCCCATCTATCAGCCAGCCACAGCAAACTGTTACCAGTCAGGGCAGGCAGATTTCCCTTGAGATACATGGCAGACATGATCCGGTTATTGTCCCAAGAGCAGTTGTCGTTGTCGAATCTATGTGTGCACTTGCTATTACAGATGCTTTGTTTGCAAATATGACCTCAAGGCTCGATAAAATTCAGAAGTTTTACTCTAAATAAGTACCGCGAAGCGTTTTTGTGTAATAGGAACATTACGGAGTAATTTTCTATTACACAAAAAAGATCCTGCAGCTTAAAACTGCAGGACTTTTTAAATTACTGATATTTCATTGCAAATAATTACTGCTCATCATATTCCTCATCAGATAAAGGCTTAACAGGTTCAAAGTCCTGAGGTACAGGCCACATATGAATACTGTTTGGAGTCTCAACATTATGAGGTTTATCATTCATAACGATGATATTCTTATCATAATCAACCTTGAAGGTCGTAATAGTATTGCTTGCATGGTTCGCAACCGCAATATGCTGGTTATCTGGAAAAATCACAAGATCCTTCGGATAATCACCACTGATCGGCAGTGTAAATTTCTTTTCAAGAAGTCCTGTTTCTGCATCAACCTCATACATGGAAACTGTATTTTCTCCTGCAGTTGTACAGAACAGATGCTTGCCATCCGGTGCCAGCGCCAGGCCGGATGCCGCATTATGGATTGCATCTTTGTCATGCTTCTTACTTAAAGTCGATACGCTCTGCAGAAGCTCGAATTCCGGATTCTCTCCGCTGCCGTCATAGCTATATACTTTAATCTCATTGCTCAGTTCAAACAGAATATATGCATATTTGCCGTCTGAACTGAAACGGATGATTCTCGGTCCGCTCTCTCTCGGACAACGAAGAATGTCAACCAGTTCAAGTTTGTGACGTCTCTTATTGATACGATAGATTTTAATCTGATCAATTCCATTGTCAACCGCGCAGAGATACTTATTGTCCGGTGTCGGTCGTACACAGTTAACATGTGGACGGAAATTACGCTCAGCGACACTGCCAAGGCCTTTATGAAATACACCGTCCATAATACGTCCGAGACTTCCATCTTTATGCGTATGTACAACTGTCACCTTGCCATCATGATATCCTGCCACATACAGATATCTGCCGTCCACGTCTGTAGCAAGAAAACAGCCTCTCATTCCGTCAATTCCCACACTGTTGATACGGGTGAGGTCTCCATGCTTGTCACGCTGGAATACCGCAACGCCCTCATCCTCTATGGAATACAGGAACTTACCGTTTTTGGAAACTGCTGTGTGTGATGCATTGCTGACCTTCACTTCGCTTCGCTCGATCAGTTTGCCGTTCTCTACATCTACATCATAGACCTGAATGCCTTTACTGTTGCCATGGGTATATGTTCCCACATAAGCCACATATTTCTTGTTCCCCATTATACTGCCTCCTAAAATTCGATGAATATGTGCGAAAGCTCTATCCGCATTTGGTGTCCTAATTATAGCACATTCCATTTATAAGAACAAGTTGACATTCTACGTTGAATGTGTATTTTCTTACATACTTTATTTCATAAAATAATTTCGTACTTCAGAAAGTGTCTCTTCGATCACAGCATCTGTATGCGCGGCTGAAAGAAACATTGCCTCAAACTGAGACGGTGCCAGATGAATTCCTGATTTCAGCATTGCAAGAAAATAATCTGCAAATGCTTTTGTATCAGAAGCCTTTGCGCTTGTATAATCAACCACTTCATTTTCTGCAAAAAACAGACTTCCTAAAGATGAAACATGATTTACATGATACGGCTTTTTATATTCTTTAAGAATCTGTTCGATTCCACTATAAAGTTTTTCGCCCTTTTCTTCCAGTTCCTTATAAACTTCCTGATGTTCATACAGATATTTCAGCTGTGTCAGACCTGCAGCCATTGCAATCGGATTACCACTTAAAGTTCCTGCCTGATAAACCGGGCCTGCCGGAGAAACCATTTCCATGATTTCCTTTCTTCCGCCATAAGCACCAACAGGCATTCCTGCTCCAATGATTTTACCAAAGGTAACCATATCCGGTGTCACGCCAAAATACTCTGCCGCCCCACCAAATGCAAGTCGGAATCCTGTAATAACTTCATCAAAGATCAGTAATGTTCCGTGCTCGGTACAGAGACTGCGAAGACCTTCCAGGAAGCCTTTCTTTGGCGGAACCACACCCATATTGGCTGCAACTGGTTCTACAATCACCGCAGCCACCTGTCCCGGTGCCTGTTCCAGAAGTGCTTTTACGCTGTTCAGATCATTATAAACTGCTGTCATGGTATCCTGTGTGCAGCCTTTTGGTACTCCGGCACTGTCCGGTACACCACTTGTCATCACACCGGAACCGGCACTTACCAGAAGTGCATCACTGTGTCCATGATAACATCCTGCAAATTTGATGATCTTATCACGACCGGTATAACCTCTTGCCGCACGAATTGCGCTCATAACGGCTTCTGTACCGGAATTAACCATACGCACCATCTCAACATGCGGGAGATGTTCACAGATAAATTCCGCCATCTCTACTTCTATCTCCGTAGCACATCCAAAACTCAGACCGTCTGCGCAGGCTTCAACTACTGCTTCCCGGATCTGTGGGAAATTATGACCGAGGATCATCGGTCCCCAGGAATCGATATAATCTACGTATTCATTGCCATCTACATCATAAATGTGACAGCCATCTGCACGTTTGATAAATCTCGGAGCCATTCCGATCGCACCATACGCTCTGACCGGACTGTTGACGCCGCCCGGAATTCTTTTTACTGCACGTTCAAATAATTCTTCTGATCTTCCCATTAGCCGATTCTCCCTTCATCGATAAAGCGAGCAAGCTCTTTTGCATAGTAAGTCAGATAAATAGAAGCTCCTGCACGATAGGCACTTGCTGCCATCTCACAGACAATTCTGTCTTCTTCGATCCAGCCCATCTTGGCAGCTGCTTTGACCATTGCATATTCACCGCTTACACTGTAAGTAGCAATCGGAACATTTGTTGCCTTGTAAACTTCCGAAACCATATCCAGATAAGACATTGCAGGTTTGATCATAATGATGTCTGCGCCCTCTTCGATATCTGTCAGTGCTTCTTTCATTCCCTCACGACGATTATGAAAATCCATCTGATAACTCTTACGGTCACCAAAGGATGGAGCAGAACCTGCAGCATCACGGAACGGACCATAAAATGCAGATGCATATTTGACTGCATAGGACATGATCGGAGTTTCTTTATGTCCTGCCTTGTCCAGACATTCACGGATTGCACGTACACGGCCGTCCATCATATCAGAAGGTGCCACCATATCTGCGCCGGCTTCTACATGAGAAAGTGCTGTTTTTGCAAGTAATTCAAGTGTTGCATCATTCTCTACTTCATGACCGCAGAGAACACCGCAGTGTCCATGTGAAGTATATTCGCACATGCACACATCTGTAATATAATAAAGATCCGGGAACTGTTTTTTAGCTTCTCTTAAAGCTTTCTGTACGATTCCGTTTTCATCGTAAGCACCACTTCCCACTTCATCTTTGTGATCCGGGATTCCAAAAAGCATGATATTGCTCACACCAGCCTTCTGTAAACGTTCCAGTTCGTAAGGAAGACGATCAACGCTGTAGCGGTACTGTCCTTCCATAGATGGAATTTCTTCCTCAACACCTGTACCTTCCTTTACAAAAAGCGGATAAATCAGAGAAGATTTATCAATCCTTGTTTCTCTCACCATTTTACGGAGTGTTTCACTTCCGCGAAGTCTTCTTGGTCTCTGAATCAGATCCATTGTTGCTGCACCTCTTTCTTATCTTAAAAATGTTATTTGTTTTTTATCTTCACAACGAGATCGATCAAAGCCTCAATCGTTGCTTTTTCTGCCACATATGTCTGCATGCCGTATGCATCAGCCGCAGCTTTTGTCTGTTTGCCGATACATGCTGCCACAACACCGGAATAATCTGCAAGTCCTGTGCTTTCGACAAATCCTTTTACCGTTGATGCACTTGTAAATACCACACAGTCGATAGAACCTGTACGGATTTCTTCTCCGACATTGATCAGCCGGCTTTTTTCATAGACGGTATCATATGTTGCAATATCATCCACCCTGGCACCATGAGTTTTAAGAATCTTTACAAGATTTTCATTTCCTTTTCGTGCTCTTGGGAGAAGGATTTTCTCTCCGCCTGTGAGTTTTGCCGCAAGGGCTTCTCCCAGTGAATCTCCATCATAAATTTCCGGAATAAGATCTACGAGAATACCTCTTTCTTCCAGTACTTTCGCAGTTCCCTGACCGATTGCCGCAATATGTACTCCTGCCAGACTACGGATATCTTTGTGCGCATTTTTCAGTTCTTCAAAGAAAATCTCTGCGCCTGTCGGACTTGTAAAAGTAATCCACTGATAAGTGTCCATTCTGTCAAATGCCTGCCAAAGCTCCGTTTGCTCATCCAGTGCAACAGTTCTGACAGACGGCAGTTCCAACACTTCTGCCCCTCTTCTTCGAAGATCATCTGCGGTACGGGAACTGCGTCCCTTCGGTCTGGTTACAAGCACTTTCCATCCTGCAAGAGAAAGTTTTTCATACCATCCGAAGTCTGCTGCAAGCTTACATACTTTACCG
>OLQB01002502.1_pt1 | contig 11828 bp, 6 predicted proteins | sample 1672681 | NCBI WGS metagenome assembly OLQB01 (sample SAMEA3136713, study PRJEB25190) | human gut metagenome | reverse complement strand
CAGCCTTCTCGACCTTCTCGGCCTTCCCTGCGCGCTCGGGCTTCTCCGCCTTCTCGAGGCGCTCCTCGCCCTCGGCGAGCTCCACGGTGACCGAGCTGTGATCCTTGGTGATGCGCACCCGCGTGAACTCCTCGAGCAGCTTCGATAGCAGGTTCGTGCCGTAGCTGCGCACGTCGAAATCGGGGTAGCGCTTCTGCAGGCGGCTGCCGATCTCGCCCAGGCCTGTGGCCTTGCCGTTGTTCTGATTGTCAGTGATGATGTCCACCACGGCCTGCTCCACGGAGTCCTTCGGCACCGCGTTGCTGCCGCCGCCCTTCTCGTTGCGTTTGTTCTGCACAAGCAGCTCGAGCGTGGTGAACACGTCGCAGGCGCGCCGGAAGGGCGTGGGGGTCTTCTTCTCCCCCATGCCGATGACCATGCGCCCGCTCTCGCGCAGACGGCTGGCCAAGCGCGTGAAGTCCGAGTCGCTGGACACGAGGCAGAAGCCATCGACGTTGTCGGTGTAGAGGATGTCCATGGCGTCAATGATCATGGCGGAATCCGTGGCGTTCTTGCCCTGGGTGTAGCCGAACTGCTGGATGGGCGTGATGGAGTTCTCCAGCAGCGCGTCCTTCCATTTCGCGTGCAGGGTGAGCGTCCAGTCGCCGTAGATGCGCTTGATGGTGACGGTGCCGTACTTCGACAGCTCGTTTAAGATCGGCTTCAAGTAGCGCGCCGACACGTTGTCCGCGTCGATGAGCAGCGCGAAGCGGCGATCCGACGATTCGGTAGTAGTCTTTGGTTCCATAGGAGATAAGTTCCTTGCTTGAGATAAGGGGGCTTTGGCGTTTAGTATGGCACATTTCGGCCCAAAATGCTGCCCCTATCTTGGACTTGGGTCGAGACGTAACGTTGGGAAGGGCCGACGGCCGCCCTTGCGTTGCGGGTAGCTGTGGGATAGGCGCACCCCATGCAGTAAAAAGGCCAGCGACGATGAGCCGCTGGCCTGGTGTTTCGGTGGTGCACCATGAAGGACTCGAACCTTCGACCTTGGGATTAAGAGTCCCCTGCTCTACCAACTGAGCTAACGACCCAAAGCTAAAGTCCGTTGTGGCGGACTTTAGAGGAGATATCGTGTGGTGGGCCGTCAGGGGTTCGAACCCTGGACCTTGGGATTAAGAGTCCCCTGCTCTACCAACTGAGCTAACGACCCGATATCAACACAAAGCAAGAACTGGGGTGGGTAAAGGGACTCGAACCCTCGACCTACGGGACCACAACCCGTCGCTCTAGCCAACTGAGCTACACCCACCGTGTCCTGTGCGCTTCGCGCTCGACTATTATTGCAAGGAACGCCACACGATGCAAGCCCCAATTTTCAAGAATTTTGAAAAGAGTTTTTCGAGACCATTTCGAACAAATCCCACCGGTTTCATAGGAGTAAACTTGCCCCACTGCAAATCCTCGAAAGGACCGTCATGAAAGAACTCTCCAACCGCACGGCAACGTTTACCGATTCGGTCATCCGCCGCATGACACGCATCTCCAATAAGTACGGCGCTGTCAATCTCTCGCAGGGCTTCCCCGACTTCGATCCCCCGGCGCAGCTGCTCGATAGCCTCAGCGCCATCGCCAGCGACCCCAAGCCGCTCTATCACCAGTACTCCATTACCTGGGGCTCCCAGGCCATGCGCGAGGCGCTCGCCGCCAAACAGGAGCACTTTATGGGCATGCCGGTAAACCCCAACGAGAACATCGTGGTCACCTGCGGCTCCACCGAGGCCATGATGGCCGCCATGATGACGGTTACGAACCCCGGAGACAAGGTCGTCATCTTCTCGCCGTTCTACGAGAACTACGGCGCTGACACCATTCTCTCGGGTGCCGAGCCCATCTATGTGCCGCTCAACCCGCCCACATTCGACTTTGACCGCGAGGCGCTCGAGGCAGCCTTCCGCGACAACGACCCCAAGGCCATCGTCCTGTGCAACCCTTCTAACCCTTGCGGCAAGGTCTTTACGCGCGAGGAGCTCACCTTCATCGCCGACCTCTGCAAAAAGTACGACGCCTACTGCATTACCGACGAGGTATACGAGCACATCGTCTACGCGCCCCACGAGCACGTCTATATGGCCACGCTGCCCGGCATGTTCGAGCGAACCATCAGCTGCAGCTCGCTGTCTAAGACGTACTCCATCACCGGTTGGCGCTTGGGCTACACCATCGCTCCGTCCCAGATCACCGAGCGTATCAAGAAGGTCCACGACTTTCTCACCGTGGGTGCCGCCGCTCCCCTGCAGGAAGCCGTTGTCACCGCCCTCAACTTCGACGACAGCTATTACGATGAGGTCCTCGACCTCTACACCGCCAAACGCGACTTGTTCTGCCAGGGGCTCGATAGCATCGGTCTTGAGCATAACGTGCCGCAGGGCGCCTACTACGTCATGATGGACATCTCTGAGTTTGGCTATGACAGCGACCTCGAATTCTGCGAGGACCTCGCATCCAAGGTGGGCGTGGGCGCCGTGCCCGGCTCGAGCTTCTTCCGCGAGCCCGTCAACCATCTGATTCGTTTCCACTTTGCCAAGCGGGACGAGACGCTTAACGCGGCACTGGAGAACCTCAAGTCTCTACGTGATAAAATCAAGCCGCGCGGGTAAGGACGGCCCGGCAGCTAAAGTAGCCAAAGAAGCCTCGCACCGCCCGCCACGTTGCGAGGCTTCTTTTTATAGCGCTTTCTTAAATGGTTTAGAGCCCTATACTTTAGTCACGGAGCAACTCGTCCCAGAGAGAGGAATACTATGGCAGAACAGCAGCTTATCGGAGCGCTCGAGGCCGGCGGCACCAAGATGGTCTGCGCCACGGGCTATGCAGACGGTACGGTCCTGGAGCGTGAGCAGATCGCGACCACGACCCCGCAGGAGACCGTTGAGGCCGTCAATGCATGGTTTGCCGACAAGGGCATCGCCGCGCTGGGCATCGGCGCCTTTGGCCCCACCGCAGTCAACCCTGCCTCGCCCCAATACGGCAAGATCCTGGAGACGCCCAAAACGGCATGGCGCTACTTCGACCTGCTGGGCACCATCCAAAACGAGCTCAATATTCCCTGCGGCTACGACACCGACGTCAACGTTGCCTGCTTGGGCGAGGTCACCTTTGGTTGCGCCCAGGGCCTTACCGATGTGGTCTACCTGACCATCGGCACCGGTGTGGGCGCCGGCGTGCTCTCGGGCGGTAAGCTCGTACACGGCATGATGCATCCCGAGGCCGGCCACATCCTGGTCACGCGCGACCCGCGCGACACCATTGGCGAGCACAGCGCCTGCCCCTTCCACGACAACTGCCTAGAGGGCCTCATCGCCGGCCCCGGCGTTAAAAAGCGCTGGGATGGCAAGAGCGCTGGAGACATGGCCGATGACCCGGAGGCCATGGACCTGCTCGCCGGCTATCTGGCACAGGCGCTCATGACCTACACGCTGTGCTACGCGCCGCAAAAGATCATCATCGGCGGCGGCGTGGCCGACCACACCCCCATCGTGCCGCTCGCACGCAAAAAGTGCGCCGAGATGCTCAACGGCTATATCGTCACGCCCGAGGTCAACGACATCGATTCCTATATTGTCAACAACAGCCTCGAGGGCAAGCAGGGCATCATGGGCTGCCTGGCCCTGGGCGCACAGGCGCTTCAGTAGCAGACGCACCCACAGGGCGTGGCGCGCTCGGCAAATCCAACCTACGGAACGACGCCACCACGCCTCATATAACCCCTCAAATAAAAAAGGCCGCCTAGGACCAAACAATACGTCCTAGGCGGCTTTTTTGGCGCACATCAGCCACCGTAAGAGATATCGGAGCACAACGCCCGTTGCCGCTCCACAGCAGTCGATCATCACATCGGTGATCATGCCGGCGCGCCCCGGCACAAAGAGCTGAATCGTCTCGTCGATCGAAGGAATCAGCAGCAGGAACACCGCCGTGGGCAGCAGCACGTCAAAGGTGCGCCGGCCCTCAAAATCAAAGGCGTGCGTTGCCAAGATGCCGAGCACCATATACTCGGTAAAATGCGCGCACTTGCGAACAACAAAGTTGGTCACCCATTCATATGGAAGTCCCACGCCGTGCAGGAAACCGCGGATAGCTTCCATAACCGTTAGGCTCAGCGAGCCCGACCCCGAGCCGGGAACCAGCGAATTGCCCCAGATCAAGAGCGCCATCAGGCAGGTTACAACCGCCCATTTTCGATTGATCTTAACCATGCAGAAGTTATGCCTCCGCGCGGAGCGGCGCGAAGCTGGCGGTACCGCCCTCGATAACGCTCAGATAGGCACGGCCCGTACGCTTGGCGGTTGAGGACTGCAGGCGCTCGATCTCTTCCTCGAGGATCTGATTGACGCGCTCGTGACGACGGTTTTCCATAATGCCGGCGGCAATAGCCTCGGCCCGCTCGATGCTCTCGCGCGAGATACGGGCAGTATCCTCGGGGAACACAGCACTGTGACGGCCGACATAGGCGGGGGCAGCAGGCTGAGGGGCAGCGACGGGAGCGGGGGCTGCAACAGGAGCAGGCTCGTCAATCTCATCCAGAATCGCGGTGGCGGCGGCCCACATGCCCTCGTGGCCCGAGTAATCGGCCATGGGAACATCAACCTCGAGCGAGGCGTCCGGAAGGTCGCCGGTGTCGATGCGATCTTGGGCATCAATCGATGCGGTGATGGCTGCAGGCTCATCGAGGTCATCGAGATCGATGTCCGCGGCACCGGAGATGATAGGCATGCTGGCGAGGTTTGCATTGTACGGCACAGCCTCAGCCGCCTGCTGCTGGGCAGGAGCGCCCCACAATGAGCTTTCGGCGGCACGGCGGGCGGCAACGGCCTCCTCGTCAGCGGTCATGGCTTCATCAACGTACGAATTGTCGGCAGAAGCGTTCGCGTCGCCCGAGGTAGCGTTGTAGGCGTTATTGGCTGCCGCGTTGGCAACGAGTGCCACGAAAGCCGCCGTGCTGCCCGCAGGGGCGGCCTGGGAACCAGACACGGCGCGTGCCGCGGCGGCGATGTCGTCGCGATTGAAGGAGCCGGTCTGCCCGCCGTTGGTGAGCTCGTCGATGGCGACTTGATAGACGTCGCGCGAGTGTGCAGGGTCGCAGCTCACCGGCGAATCGTCGTCGAGCATACTGTCGATCATGGACCAAGCCTCGTCCTCGTCCATAGCATCTGCGGCTCGAGCGATGGTAGGGACACCATCATCGGCATGACGGCGCTGGAACGCACCGGTCAGGCCGGAAAGGAATGCCGAGGTAGACTGCTCCGCCTGAGCCTGAGAAGCAGAAGCCGCAGCGTAAGGAGTCGCATCCTGCTGCTGAGCTGGAATCGAGGCGGTCTTGAACTCGCTTTGATGCTGATTGAGATTGGCGGCACCGCCCATGGCATCGGGCTGGAACAGACGCTCTTCACGCTGCACACGATACTCGGAGATACCCAGCGAGGCGGCATAGATACCCACGCCCGCCACCGCGCCCACGGCGAAGGGAACCGCACCCGCCACGACCGTCTCGTTCACAGACGAAAACGGCAGCGTCGCGGCATACATAACCACGGGAGCGGCAAGGCCGATCCCGCACGAAAATCCGGCAAGGACTGCTCGTTGTGTTGCATCAGAAGAAGCCATGAGCTCTCCCCATCTTCCAGCACCCAAATCGCATCATTCAGTTGGCTGCGCGAGAGAAGATGAAGCGGGGCTATGCCCCAAAGCAACGGTATATGGTTCGTTTCATCTGCGTTTTCCGTCGCGAAGCTTAAAAGCTATTATGCGAAACCGCCCCGTCGATTGCAAGCGACGATGTCGGATTGAAACGGGAAACCTGCTGCTTGCCAGTCTTATGGTCAAAAATAAGCGCGGAGCGGCGATATAGAAAAGGGCCGAGGCTCAAAGCCCCGACCCTTTATTGCATTGATGACTATCGCTGCGTGTGGATGACAACCTAGAACGTCTGCTCGTAGTCGCTGTGCTTTTTGGCCGAACGCACCAGGAACTCCTGGTTGGTGTTGGTGCCCTTAAGACCCTTGATAAACGACGCAGCTGCGCGCTCGGTGTTGTTCATGCCGGCAAGAATGCGACGCAGGCCAAAGACAAACGGACGCATCTGCTCGTCAACCAACAGGTCCTCGTTACGCGTACCGGAGGCAACGGGGTCGATAGCCGGGAAGATGCGGCGGTCGGCCAGGTCGCGGTCGAGCTTGAGCTCCATGTTGCCGGTGCCCTTGAACTCCTCAAAGATGACCTCGTCCATCTTGGAGCCGGTGTCGATGAGGGCAGAGGCCAGGATGGTGAGCGAGCCACCGTTCTCGATATTGCGGGCTGCGCCCAGGAAGCGCTTGGGCGGATACAGTGCCGCCGAATCGACGCCGCCCGAAAGGATGCGGCCTGAGGCGGGCGCCGCCAAGTTGTAGGCGCGGGCAAGACGCGTGATGGAGTCGAGCACCACCACGACATCGCCGCCCAGCTCCACGATGCGCTTGGCGCGCTCGATGACGAGCTCTGCCACACGAGTGTGGTTGTCAGCGGGCATATCGAAGGTCGACGCCACAACCTCGCCCTTGATGGAACGCTGCATATCGGTAACCTCTTCGGGGCGCTCGTCGACGAGCAGGCAGATGAGGTGCACCTCGGGGTTGTTAATCGAGATAGACTGGCAGATCTTCTTGAGGATTGTGGTCTTGCCGGCCTTGGGCGGGGACACGATCAAGCCACGCTGACCCTTGCCGATCGGCGACACGATGTCGATGGCGCGACCGGTAATGGAGTCCTTGCCATGCTCCATGCGCAGCGGCTCGTTGGGATAGACCGGGGTGAGGTCACCGAACTTGGGGCGGTTGCGAATCTGCTCGGGGTCTAGACCGTTGACGGTCGTGATTTTGGCGAGGCCGGCGCGCTTGTCGCCGCCGCGCGAAGGACGAAGCGAGCCCTCGATGACGTCGCCCGTGCGCAGACGCGCGGAGCGGATGAGGTAGGCGGGCACGAAGGCGTCGTCGTTGGACTTCATGTAGCCATGGGCATGGATGATACCGGAGCTGTCCGGACGAATCTGCAGGATGCCCTTGATGTCGCGGAAGCCCTCGGCCTTCGCGGCGGTGACGTAGATCTCCTCGACGAGCTCGGCTTTCTTCTTGCCGGTCGTCTCAATCTCGAACTCCTTGGCCTTCTCGCGCAGCTCGGCGACCTTCATGGCCGCGAGCTCCTCGCGCGAAAGCGTGGGCTCGGTGGGAGCGGCATTACGCTCCTTGTTGCGCTGCTTGCGATCGCGCTGGCGGTTGCGGCGGTCGTTGTTGCGCTCGTCCTTGCGCTCGTTGCGCTCGTCGTTGCGCTTGTGCTGGCGACGGTTGGGGCGAGCGCCGTCTTCGGCCTCGGCGGGCGCGGCGCCATCGGTTGCGGCGGCATCGGCGTTAGCCGCAGTATCATCGCTGGCCTCGGCCTTGGAATCGCCCTGCAGCTCGGCCTCGGCCTGCTGCTCGGACGCCTTGGCCTTAGCGGACTTCTTACGACCGCGCTTGGGCTTCTCGGACGCAGACTGTTCGACGTCTTGGGGCTCGGCGGCATCAGTCGATGCATCGGCGGTCGTCTCGGCGGAATCCTCGGACGCACCCTTCTTGGCAGTCTTGGCCTTGGACGTGCGCTTAGCAGCAGTACGATGGCTGCGACCAGGACGGACGTCGGCGGGCTCGACATCGGCGGGAGCGGCCTCGGAAGTCGTAGCATCCTGGACGGGTGCATCGGCAGCGGTTGCAGACTCGGCGGTCGCCGCAGCATCCCGAGCGGCTGCAGCTGCGGCTGCGGCCTTCTCTGCCTCGACGAAGGCCTTGGGCTTGCGACCGCGACGGTGCGGGCGCAAAGCCGGATCGACAACGGGAACTTCGCTGGCCTCGACAGACGCAGCGGGCTCAACAGGCGATGTGCCCTCCCCTGCCACGGAACGGACCGAAGCCTCAGTGAGCTCGGGGGTTACCTGATCGGCAACCTGCTCGGCCTTAGCAGCCGTGCGACGGCGTGTGCGCGGTACCGGCTTCTCGGTCGGCTGGTCGGCGACAGGGGTCTCGGTGGCGGCAGGTGTCTCGGGCACAGACGGAGCTGCAAGCTCGGTCAGAGCCGCGGCCTCGCGCTCGGCAGCACGACGGCGGGCGCGCACCACCTGAGCCTCGCTAATCTGCGCCAACGCACGTGCCTGCGCGACCTCATCGGAAATCGGCGCCGAGGAGTCAGCTGCAACGGTGCGCTTGGCGCGCGTCGTGCGCGTGGTACGGCGCTTGGGCTTGGTGACCTCCTCGCCGTCAGCAGCAGGCTTGACCGTGCGGCGCGTACGCTTGGGCTTTGCCGGAGCAGCCTCCTCACCAGTTACAGGCACGGCCTTCTCAGCCGCTGAAGGCGTAGGCGTCGAAGCAGCCTTAGGCGTCTCAGGAGCCGAGGCTTGCGCGGGCGCCGCGACCTGGTCCGACGCAACCGGTGCAGCGGGAGCGGCTTGCGTCGTCGTTATTTCGTTTTCTTGCTGTTGATCAGACACAGTGTTTGCTCAACTTTCTTTTCAAGCCCTGTGATCACATGCTCCCTGCATAAACCTTCAGGGCGGCTAAACAGTCTAGTTCCGTTCAAAACGACGGACATCATTGATCTGTATCGAGATGATTGCGTCATATACGCAGCGTTAGTGTAACACAACCGCAACCACCTGCAACTTAGTCATTGGGAACGCTCTTAAACGACTAGTCAAAAGGGGCACTTTTTGGTTTAACACCCACAAATCTGACTGCCTCCGCCAAAACTATGGCGGTTTACTACGATGAATCGCTCAACCGCGACCACTCCGAAACTTGTTGAACGAAAACCGCAGGTAGATGCCTTGCACTTTTTTGCGAAAAGCCGGCGTGGTTGGAATTTCTCATTTCATCGTAGTAAACCGGCATAGTTTCGTATTTCCAGCAGTTCCAAATTCGTCAATACGTCGGCGTTTGCAAAAAGCCCGACCTCCGTGGGAGATCGGGCTTTCAAGGCTTAGTTAAACCAAGTCTGTACGGTCAAATGACTCGCAGATTACATCTGCTCGGGCGCAGAAACGCCAACGAGGGTGAGCACCAGGGCGAGCGTCACGCGGACGGCATCGCAAGCGGCCAGACGGGCACGCGAAAGCTCGGGGTCGACGGGACGGCCCTCGCTCGGCAGAACCTGGCAGGCAGCGTAGAAGCTGTGGAAGTCGCCGGCGAGCTCCTCGGCAAAGTGCGTCAGACGGAACGGGGCGCGGTCGCGAGCGCAGCTGGCGATGAGGTCGGTGAGCTCGTTGAGCTTACGCGAAAGGGCGAGCTCGGTCGGGTCGGTCAGCAGCGAGTAATCGACGTTCTCACCGATGGCCTTGGCGGCGACGGCCTTCATGCCCATCTCGTCAGCCTGCTCGGGCGTAACGTCAGCGGCACGGCGCAGGATGGAGCACACGCGGGCGTGAGCGTACTGCACGTAGTACACCGGGTTGGAGTTGTCGCGTTTCTTAACGGCCTCAATATCGAAGTCGACCATCTGGTTGGAGCTCTTGGAGATGAGGGTGTAACGGGCAGCGTCGGAGCCGACCTCGTCGACGAGCTCCTGCAGGGTCACCATGGTGCCCTTACGCTTGGACATACGGACGGGCTTGCCGTTGCGCAGCAGGTTGACGAGCTGGCCCAGCAGAACCTCAAACTTGCCGGGGTAACCCAAGGCATCGCAGACGCAGCGGACGCGCTCGATGTAGCCGTGGTGGTCGGCGCCCCAGATGTCGATGACGTGGTCGACGCGCTGGAACTTATCCCAGTGATAGGCAACGTCGGAGGCGAAGTAGGTGTACTCGCCATCGGACTTGATCAGAACGCGGTCCTTGTCATCGCCCAGGTCGGTGGAGCGGAACCACAGGGCGCCGTCCTTGGTGTAGAGATAGCCCATCTTGTCGAGCTTCTCAAAAGCGCGGTCGACGGCGGAGGTGCCGGCGGTCTCGCCCTCGGTGTCCTTCACATACAGCGAGCGCTCGGAGAACCAACGATCGAAGTCGCAATTGACGGCGTGGCAGAGGTCGCGCATGTTGTCGACCATCTTCACATAGCCGCGCTCGCGGAAGCTCTCCATGCGCTCCTGAGGATCGGCGTTGACCCACTTGTCGCCGTCAGTGCGCCAGAACTCGGCGGCCTCGTCGATGATGTAGTCGCCGCCATAGGAGTCCTTGCCAAGGGTCTCGGCAAAGTTATCCTGGTACGGATGAGTCTCGGGATGCTCGTCGTTCTCGTCGGCAACAAAGGCGTCGCGGTCGGCAATCAGCAGTTTGTGAGCCTCGTCGATATCCACGCCCTGCTTGGCGATGATGTCGGCAAGCTGCATATAGCGCGTGCTGATGGAGTTGCCGAAGGTGTTCATCTGAGAGCCGTGGTCGTTGATGTAGAACTCACGCTGGATGTCGTAACCGGCGTGGTCCATAACACGGCAGAGCGAATCGCCCAGCGCGGCCCAGCGGCCGTGGCCGATGTGCATGGGGCCGACGGGGTTGGCGGAAACGAACTCGACCTGGGTCTTCAGGCCACCACCGACGTTGGACTTAGCGAAGTCCATGCCCTTCTCGCGAGCCTCGCCAAAGATGGCATTCTTGACGGCAACGGAGAGGTAGAAGTTGATGAAGCCGGGGCCTGCGATCTCGACCTTCTCGATCGCGGGGTCCTCGGGCATATGGGCAACGATGGCCTCGGCGATCTTGCGCGGGGCGCAATGGGCCAGCTTGGCGGACTTCAGGGCCATGGTAGAGGTCCACTCGCCATGAGAAGTGTCAGCCGGTCGCTCGATAGCGCAATCGTCAAGTTCAAATGCGGAAAGGTCGCCGGCCTCCTGGGCCGCAGCAAGCGCAGCGCGTACCAGCTCTTCAATCTTCTCGGGCATAGATCCTCCTTGTGTTAAAGCCCCCGAGCTCTTGGTCACTCGTAGGGCAAAAGCCAGAGTTTGTAGCACTCTATCACAAGCGACGGGCACTGTCGCAGGGTAAAGCCAATCGATATTGCATATGCACAAAATTGACTACAGCTTGTATGGAGTCACTCAAAGATGCCAGTCTGCCTGCAGATTATGCAGGCGTTGAAAATGCATAAAGGTGTGAATGAGCTGCGCCTGTTATCGAATACTCTTACCTATCGGAGTTGTGTGCTTTTCCTGCATAAAGTAAGGGTTTGCGCACGTCAGCGTGTTATTCTAGACATACGTAAATTCGTATAAGTTGGAGGTAGCATGTTCTCAATCGGTCAACACGTCATTCATCCGGGTCAGGGAGTCTGCACCGTCGTCGGTTTTAGGGACGACACACCGCAGCCCATGCTACTGCTCGAGACCAAGCAGGGACATGCGCAGACGATCCTCATGTACCCCGTGGCGCAGGCCGACCGTTTGCACGCCGCCATCTCGCAGCAAGATGCCGAGCACCTGCTGAGCCACTATGACGAGCTGGAGTGCGACACCTTTACCGAGCGCAACAGCTCGCTTGAGGAGACGCACTTTAAGCAGCAGCTCAAGCTGGGTGCGCCCGAGACGGTCCGCGTGGCAAAGACCATGATGCACCGCATTCGCCAGGCCGAGGAAGCTGATAAAAAACCCAGCTCCTACTACATGCGCGTACTCAAGGAGGCCAAACGCCGCTCCATCGAGGAGTTCGCCGTGGCCCTTGGTGTCACCGAGGAGGCCGCCGAAGCCCGCCTAGCCCAAGCCGCCCTCAACTAACCCATCCGCGCCAAAAACCACCACAAAGGGAACAGTGAACTGCCTCCCATTTCTTGGACATCGGGAAATGGGAGGTTTTCCATGAGTAT
>OLQB01002501.1_pt1 | contig 11832 bp, 9 predicted proteins | sample 1672681 | NCBI WGS metagenome assembly OLQB01 (sample SAMEA3136713, study PRJEB25190) | human gut metagenome | reverse complement strand
CTTTACCGGGCTTAAGAAATTAGTGCAGTTTATCGATTCAGTGCGAACAGATTGCAAATGTATTCTTCTTGAATACCATATGCCTTTGCTGAGAATTTTCCCTAAAGGGAAAGAGTGTATGCATGTGGAAAAATGGCTTCGCGAAATGTCGTCTATTCCGGAGACAGACGCGCCCATTAAGCAGGCACTTGCGCATGGATTATTATTACACTTAAAAAATATCTACCCTGTTTTTCCTGAATCACTGGTGATGTTATTGCTCTCTGTTCTGGACGTAAAAACATACAGAGATGATGCGCGATTAAATGAATGGATATCTAATAGAGTGCAGGAATTAGGTGACAGATATTATCCTGTAAATAAGCACGTTAAAATCCGCTACACTCTTTAGTTCAGAAAGGGTTCTACCTGCAAGTTGTTATTCCACCAGAGAGTGAATCGCAATGCAGGTAATCATTTCATCTGTATATCTGTATGCCAACTGGCATTCCATCTCTTTTTTCGCCGATATTTTGTTGTGATCGGCGACACTTCGCTTAAAAAAGCACCAGTAGTGGTTTCGCAGCCATGCGGTGTATAAAAAATGATCTCATGCAGATGTTTTGTGAATGTGTTGGTTGACATTCATATGAAAAAAATCATAATTCCATCATGTTTGTGTGGGGTCTTTTCTGTATCTTACGCATCGCACTCAAGCCTGACAGAAAATATGCTGTAAGGCTCATATCAAAAACCGCCATTAGCTCATCAGGAAGAGCAGACGACAACCAGGATTGTTGTATGGTACGGGGTTCGAGGCCTCGATGGCGGTCCAACTTTTCAAAACTCTTCTGAATCAGATCCCCTTATTATCATCCCTGCAAAGTGGAACATTGCCATTGTTTGGCTATTCAGGATGGGGCAGACCAATGAAAAAAGCCCACACAGGGGAGAGTGGGCTGAAATGGGAAGCTAAAGACTCAAGTAAACTTATCGGAAATAAGGACCACGCATTACGGGGGCTATCATCGCCGATGGCCGTGATTCGGCAAATCAGGTTGATTACGTAGAGAGTAAATTATCTGCTCACCGCTGCGTCACCCCTTCGTAAATCAGGCGTAGCGCGAATACACCAATAATTGCACCAATAACCCGACTGGCAACGCGTTGCATACGCCCATAAGCACGACGCACAGCGGGCAAAGAAAACGCCTGACTAAGAAAAACTCGCCAGATAATTGATGCGAGCACAATCCCCGCCCAGGCCATTAAACGTGCCCATGTTGGTGTTTCGGCATTTAATGTTACTGAGAAAATACTAATAAAAAATAAAACGGTTTGTGGGTTAGAGAGATCGGTAATTAATCCACGGCGAAAAAAGACATACCAGGGGGCGCTAATCGGTTGTTGTAGTGTGCTCATTTGCGGTGTTGACTGGCGGCGCATGCTGCACCACGCAAACCATAAGAGATAAGCGCCGCCGACGATTCTGATAAGCGAAAAAATCTCCTCACACTGCGTAATTAGCGTTGCAAGACCAAACAAACCCAACCCGGAATAAAATGCATCGCCCAGCGCCACGCCCAGCCCGGTCAGCACCCCTGCGCGTCGACCGGAAGCCAGGCTGGTTTGTACTACCACAAAGAGATTGGCTCCCGGATTAAAAAAAGTAATCACGAACAGTCCTACGGTCAGGTAAACGGCATGCAAAGGATCCATAGTGATTTCATCCATAAATAAGTGAACTAACTGCATCATATTTCTACCAAAAATAATCGGGTACGAGAGAGATCACAAAGTGTCTTATTTCCGGTTACTGGCGTTTATGCCCTGACTGAACTAATTATTAATCAACCCAATAATGTGGGTGGGTGATAGTGTGATAACAACTCTGGAGCCGTAATATGAAAATAATCTCTAAAATGTTAGTCGGTGCGTTAGCGTTAGCCGTTACCAATGTCTATGCCGCTGAATTGATGACCAAAGCGGAATTTGAAAAAGTTGAATCGCAGTATGAAAAAATAGGTGATATTTCAACCAGCAATGAAATGTCGACTGCAGATGCAAAAGAAGATTTGATCAAAAAAGCGGATGAAAAAGGGGCTGATGTGTTGGTACTGACCTCCGGTCAAACTGACAATAAGATCCACGGCACGGCAAATATTTATAAGAAGAAGTAATTCTGAATCCTATGTAAACATCTCCGATGCGTAAGTTTATCGGTGATCATCTATTGAAATTTATGCCGGATAAAGCGTTCGCGCTGCATTCGGCAGTTCAGCTTTTCAGCCGCCGCCAGAACGTCGTCCGGCTGATGCCTAAATAATTCGCCGCTGCTGTTTTATCGCCATTAAATTTCTCCAGTGCCTGTTGTGGTGTCAGTAAGCGTGGAGCGGGAGTTTTCGCCGACTCGCGCGCCAGTTCCGGCAGTAGCAGTTGCATAAACTGCGGCGTTAAATCCGGCGTCGGTTCCACACTTAAAAACAGCGCCAGTCGTTCCATCATATTGCGCAGTTCAAGAATATTGCCTGGCGAGTCGTAGTGCAGCAGCACAGTTTCACTTGCCTGTAACCCCTGGCGTAATGCAGCAGAAAATGGGGCGGAGAGCGCCGCCAGAGACACTTTCAAAAAGCTTTCCGCCAGCGGAAGAATATCCGCCACCCGCTCGCGCAGTGGTGGCAATTGCAGACGCAAAATACTCAGCCGATAAAACAGATCACGGCGAAAACGTCCTTGCTGCATATCTTCTTCCAGATTGCAGTGAGTGGCGCTAATGACCCGTACATCTACCGGAACAGGCTGATGCCCGCCGACGCGGGTGACCTCTTTTTCTTCCAGCACCCGCAGCAGCCGGGTCTGCAAAGGTAGCGGCATTTCGCCAATCTCATCCAGAAACAGCGTACCGCCGTGGGCAATTTCGAACAGCCCGGCGCGACCTCCGCGTCGCGAGCCGGTAAACGCCCCTTCCTCATAGCCAAACAGTTCTGCTTCCAGCAGCGATTCGGCAATCGCCCCGCAGTTGACGGCAACAAACGGATGCGACTTTTTGCCCTGTCGCGCATCGTGGCGGGCAAAATATTCCCGATGAATCGCCTGGGCCGCCAGCTCTTTGCCCGTCCCCGTTTCCCCCTCAATCAACACCGCCGCACTGGAGCGGGCATACAGCAAAATAGTCTGCCGTACTTGTTCCATCTGTGGTGATTGACCGAGCATATCGCCCAGCACGTAACGAGTACGCAGGGCGTTGCGGGTGGCATCGTGAGTGTTATGGCGTAACGACATGCGCGTCATATCCAGCGCATCGCTGAACGCCTGGCGCACGGTGGCGGCGGAATAGATAAAAATTCCGGTCATTCCGGCTTCTTCTGCCAAATCGGTAATCAGCCCTGCGCCGACCACCGCTTCGGTGCCGTTAGCTTTTAGCTCGTTAATCTGCCCGCGTGCGTCTTCCTCGGTAATGTAGCTACGTTGGTCGAGGCGCAAATTAAAGGTTTTTTGAAACGCCACCAGCGCTGGAATGGTTTCCTGATAGGTGACAACGCCGATAGAAGAGGTGAGTTTTCCGGCTTTTGCCAGTGCCTGTAACACATCGTAGCCGCTCGGTTTAATCAAAATAACTGGCACTGACAGGCGGCTTTTCAGGTACGCGCCGTTAGAGCCAGCCGCGATGATGGCGTCACAGCGTTCGTTTGCCAGTTTCTTGCGGATGTAGGTCACTGCTTTTTCAAAGCCAAGCTGAATAGGGGTAATGTTCGCCAGGTGATCAAACTCGAGGCTGATATCGCGAAACAGCTCGAACAGGCGCGTTACAGATACCGTCCAGATAACCGGTTTGTCGTCATTAAGCCGTGGTGGATGTGCCATAGCGCACCGCAAAGTTAAGAAACCGAATATTGGGTTTAGTCTTGTTTCATAATTGTTGCAATGAAACGCGGTGAAACATTGCCTGAAACGTTAACTGAAACGCATATTTGCGGATTAGTTCATGACTTTATCTCTAACAAATTGAAATTAAACATTTAATTTTATTAAGGCAATTGTGGCACACCCCTTGCTTTGTCTTTATCAACGCAAATAACAAGTTGATAACAAAGGATGGGCTATGTCTCTACACTCTCCAGGTAAAGCGTTTCGCGCTGCACTGACTAAAGAAAATCCATTGCAGATTGTTGGCACCATCAACGCTAATCATGCGCTGTTGGCGCAGCGTGCCGGATATCAGGCAATTTATCTTTCTGGCGGTGGCGTGGCGGCAGGTTCGCTGGGGCTGCCCGATCTCGGTATTTCTACCCTTGATGATGTGCTGACCGACATTCGCCGTATCACCGACGTTTGTTCGCTGCCGCTGCTGGTGGATGCGGATATCGGTTTTGGTTCTTCGGCCTTTAACGTGGCGCGCACCGTGAAATCGATGATTAAAGCCGGTGCGGCAGGATTGCATATTGAAGATCAGGTTGGTGCGAAACGCTGCGGTCATCGTCCGAATAAAGCGATCGTCTCGAAAGAAGAGATGGTGGATCGGATCCGCGCGGCGGTGGATGCGAAAACCGATCCTGATTTTGTGATCATGGCGCGCACCGATGCTCTGGCGGTAGAGGGGCTGGATGCGGCGATCGAGCGTGCGCAGGCCTATGTTGAAGCGGGTGCCGAGATGTTGTTCCCGGAGGCGATTACCGAACTCGCCATGTACCGCCAGTTTGCCGATGCGGTGCAGGTGCCGATCCTCGCCAACATCACCGAATTTGGTGCCACGCCGCTGTTTACCACCGACGAATTACGCAGCGCCCATGTCGCAATGGCGCTGTACCCACTTTCAGCGTTCCGCGCCATGAACCGCGCCGCTGAACATGTCTACAACGTCCTGCGCCAGGAAGGCACGCAGAAAAGCGTCATCGACACCATGCAGACCCGCAACGAGCTGTACGAAAGCATCAACTACTACCAGTACGAAGAGAAGCTCGACAACCTGTTTGCCCGTAGCCAGGTGAAATAAAAAACGCCCGTTGATTGTATTCGACAGCCGATGCCTGATGCGCCGCTGACGCGACTTATCAGGCCTACGGGGTGCACTGAACTGTAGGTCGGATAAGACGCATAGCGTCGCATCCGACAACAATCTCGACCCTACAAATGATAACAATGACGAGGACAACATGAGCGACACAACGATCCTGCAAAACAGTACCCATGTCATTAAACCGAAAAAATCTGTGGCACTTTCTGGCGTTTCGGCGGGCAATACGGCGCTCTGCACCGTGGGTAAAAGTGGCAATGACCTGCATTACCGCGGCTACGATATTCTTGATCTGGCGAAACATTGCGAATTTGAAGAAGTGGCGCATCTGCTGATCCACGGCAAACTGCCGACCCGTGACGAACTCGCCGCTTACAAAACGAAACTGAAAGCCCTGCGCGGTTTACCGGCTAACGTGCGTACCGTGCTGGAAGCCTTACCGGCGGCGTCGCACCCGATGGATGTTATGCGCACCGGTGTTTCCGCGCTCGGCTGCACGCTGCCAGAAAAAGAGGGGCATACCGTCTCTGGCGCGCGGGATATTGCCGACAAACTGCTGGCGTCGCTTAGCTCGATTCTCCTTTATTGGTATCACTACAGCCACAACGGCGAACGCATCCAACCGGAAACCGATGACGACTCCATCGGCGGTCACTTCCTGCATCTGCTGCACGGCGAAAAGCCATCGCAAAGCTGGGAAAAGGCGATGCATATCTCGCTGGTGCTGTACGCCGAACACGAGTTTAACGCCTCCACCTTTACCAGTCGGGTGATTGCGGGCACCGGCTCTGATATGTATTCCGCGATTATTGGCGCGATTGGCGCACTGCGCGGGCCAAAACACGGCGGGGCGAATGAAGTGTCGCTGGAGATCCAGCAACGCTACGAAACGCCGGACGAAGCCGAAGCAGATATCCGCAAGCGCGTGGAAAACAAAGAAGTGGTCATTGGTTTTGGTCATCCGGTTTACACCATCGCTGACCCGCGCCACCAGGTGATTAAACGTGTGGCGAAGCAGCTCTCGCAGGAAGGCGGCTCGCTGAAGATGTACAACATCGCCGATCGCCTGGAAACGGTGATGTGGGAGAGCAAAAAGATGTTCCCCAATCTCGACTGGTTCTCTGCTGTTTCCTACAACATGATGGGCGTTCCCACCGAGATGTTCACACCACTGTTTGTTATCGCCCGCGTCACCGGCTGGGCGGCGCACATTATCGAACAACGTCAGGACAACAAAATTATCCGTCCTTCCGCCAATTATGTTGGACCGGAAGACCGCCCGTTTGTCGCGCTGGATAAGCGCCAGTAAACCTCTACGAATAACAATAAGGAAACGTACCCAATGTCAGCTCAAATCAACAACATCCGCCCGGAATTTGATCGTGAAATCGTTGATATCGTCGATTACGTCATGAACTACGAAATCAGCTCTAAAGTGGCCTACGACACCGCACATTACTGCCTGCTCGACACGCTCGGCTGCGGTCTGGAAGCTCTCGAATACCCGGCCTGTAAAAAACTGCTGGGGCCAATTGTTCCCGGCACCGTCGTACCCAACGGCGTGCGCGTCCCCGGAACTCAGTTCCAGCTCGACCCCGTCCAGGCGGCATTTAACATCGGCGCGATGATCCGCTGGCTCGATTTCAACGATACCTGGCTGGCGGCGGAGTGGGGCCATCCTTCCGACAACCTCGGCGGCATTCTGGCAACGGCGGACTGGCTTTCGCGCAACGCGGTCGCCAGCGGCAAAGCGCCGTTGACCATGAAACAGGTGCTGACCGCAATGATCAAAGCCCATGAAATTCAGGGCTGCATCGCGCTGGAAAACTCCTTTAACCGCGTCGGCCTCGACCACGTTCTGTTAGTGAAAGTGGCTTCCACCGCCGTGGTCGCCGAAATGCTTGGCCTGACCCGCGAGGAAACCCTCAACGCTGTTTCGCTGGCGTGGGTGGACGGTCAGTCGCTGCGCACCTATCGCCATGCGCCGAACACCGGCACGCGTAAATCCTGGGCGGCGGGCGATGCCACTTCCCGCGCGGTACGTCTGGCACTGATGGCGAAAACGGGCGAAATGGGTTACCCGTCAGCCCTGACTGCGCCGGTGTGGGGCTTCTACGACGTCTCCTTTAAAGGTGAATCGTTCCGCTTCCAGCGCCCGTACGGTTCCTACGTTATGGAAAATGTGCTGTTCAAAATCTCCTTCCCGGCGGAGTTCCACTCCCAGACGGCAGTTGAAGCAGCGATGACGCTCTATGAACAGATGCAGGCAGCAGGCAAAACGGCGGCGGATATCGAAAAAGTGACCATTCGCACCCACGAAGCCTGTATTCGCATCATCGACAAAAAAGGACCGCTCAATAACCCGGCAGACCGCGATCACTGCATTCAGTACATGGTGGCGATCCCGCTGCTATTCGGGCGCTTAACGGCGGCAGATTACGAGGACAACGTTGCGCAAGATAAACGCATTGACGCCCTGCGCGAGAAGATCAATTGCTTTGAAGATCCGGTATTTACCGCTGACTACCACGACCCGGAAAAACGCGCCATCGCCAATGCCATTACCCTTGAGTTCACCGACGGCACACGATTTGAAGAAGTGGTGGTGGAGTACCCCATTGGTCATGCTCGCCGCCGTCAGGATGGTATTCCGAAACTGGTCGATAAATTCAAAATCAATCTCGCGCGCCAGTTCCCGACTCGCCAACAGCAGCGCATTCTGGAGGTTTCTCTCGACAGAGCTCGCCTGGAACAGATGCCGGTCAATGAGTATCTCGACCTGTACGTCATTTAAGTAAACGGCGGTAAGGCGTAAGTTCAACAGGAGAGCATTATGTCTTTTAGCGAATTTTATCAGCGTTCGATTAACGAACCGGAGCAGTTCTGGGCCGAGCAGGCCCGGCGTATTGACTGGCAGACGCCCTTTACGCAAACGCTCGACCACAGCAATCCGCCGTTTGCCCGTTGGTTTTGTGAAGGCCGAACCAACTTGTGCCACAACGCCATCGACCGCTGGCTGGAGAAACAGCCAGAGGCACTGGCATTGATTGCCGTCTCTTCGGAAACAGAAGAAGAGCGCACCTTTACCTTTCGTCAGCTGCATGACGAAGTGAACGCGGTGGCCTCAATGTTGCGTTCATTGGGCGTGCAGCGTGGCGATCGGGTGCTGGTGTATATGCCGATGATTGCCGAAGCGCATATTACTCTGCTGGCCTGCGCGCGCATTGGCGCTATTCACTCGGTGGTGTTTGGTGGATTTGCCTCGCACAGCGTGGCGGCGCGAATTGATGACGCTAAACCGGTGCTGATTGTCTCGGCTGATGCCGGAGCGCGCGGTGGCAAAATCATTCCCTATAAAAAATTGCTCGACGATGCGATAAGTCAGGCGCAGCACCAGCCACGCCATGTTTTGCTGGTGGATCGCGGGCTGGCGAAAATGGCGCGCGTCAGCGGGCGGGATGTCGATTTCGCGTCGTTGCGCCATCAACACATCGGCGCGCGGGTACCGGTGGCGTGGCTGGAATCCAACGAAACCTCCTGCATTCTCTACACTTCCGGCACGACCGGCAAACCTAAAGGCGTGCAGCGTGACGTCGGCGGATATGCGGTGGCGCTGGCGACCTCGATGGACACCATTTTTGGCGGCAAAGCGGGCAGCGTGTTCTTTTGCGCATCGGATATCGGCTGGGTGGTGGGGCATTCGTATATCGTTTACGCGCCGCTGCTGGCGGGGATGGCGACTATCGTTTACGAAGGATTGCCGACCTGGCCGGACTGCGGCGTGTGGTGGAAAATCGTCGAGAAATATCAGGTTAGCCGGATGTTCTCAGCGCCGACCGCCATTCGCGTGCTGAAAAAATTCCCTACCGCTGAAATTCGCAAACACGATCTCTCGTCGCTGGAAGTGCTCTATCTGGCTGGAGAACCGCTGGACGAGCCGACCGCCAGTTGGGTGAGCAATACGCTGGATGTGCCGGTCATCGACAACTACTGGCAGACCGAATCCGGCTGGCCGATTATGGCGATTGCTCGCGGTCTGGACGACAGGCCGACGCGTCTGGGAAGCCCCGGTGTGCCGATGTATGGCTATAACGTGCAGTTGCTTAATGAAGTCACCGGCGAACCGTGTGGCGTCAACGAGAAAGGGATGCTGGTGGTGGAAGGGCCGCTGCCGCCGGGGTGTATTCAGACCATCTGGGGCGACGACGGCCGCTTTGTGAAGACTTACTGGTCGCTGTTTTCCCGCCCGGTGTACGCCACCTTTGACTGGGGCATCCGTGACGCTGACGGTTATCACTTTATTCTCGGGCGCACTGACGATGTAATTAACGTTGCCGGGCATCGGCTGGGGACGCGCGAGATTGAAGAGAGTATCTCCAGCCATCCGGGCGTTGCCGAAGTGGCGGTGGTTGGGGTGAAAGATGCGCTGAAAGGGCAGGTGGCGGTGGCGTTTGTCATTCCGAAAGAGAGCGACAGTCTGGAAGATCGTGATGTGGCGCACTCGCAAGAGAAGGCGATTATGGCGCTGGTGGACAGCCAGATTGGCAACTTTGGCCGCCCGGCGCACGTCTGGTTTGTCTCGCAATTGCCAAAAACGCGATCCGGAAAAATGCTGCGCCGCACGATCCAGGCGATTTGCGAAGGACGCGATCCTGGAGATCTGACGACCATTGATGATCCTGCGTCGTTGGATCAGATCCGCCAGGCGATGGAAGAGGGCAGGGACGTGCGTTATTTCCTGCATCCGGCTGTCTATGAAGCGTTGAGACAAACTAATCTGTAAAATAAATGAATGACTTGGAAAATTTACAGGCGCCCCACAACTTCGGTGTATGTGCCTCTGCCTGTTGTACGAAACGCTTTACCTGCCTGCGCTATATAGCCTTGCAGAATGCTTCCCTGCAATATCCGTTCCTGCCTACGCTTACTCCCCGGAAGCTGGAGTCGATGAAAGGAAAGTGTGAATATTACCGTCCGAATACGCCGGTGCGTTATGCCCGCGGCTTCACCCGGGTGGCAGAGTTGCTCACGGTTCGGGTGGCGGGTACATTCCGCTTGCGGCTTATTTCCTACTTCGGGCGTAAGAACTATTACCTTGCCCGTAAAGGAGAGTACCTTATCAATCCTGCTGCCCAGCAATACATTATCAGCCAGGCAGAAGCTCTCGGTCTGCGGCTTGATGACTACTTTGACGAGTATGTAGAACGGTATGACTGGTAGGGATAACCGGTTGAAATGCAACGCAATGTAGTTTCCCCACGGTGGGAACTCCGGTTTCCTTAGGGGGAAACGTCAGTTTCCTATGGTAGAAACTTCAGTTTCCCTGCAGGGAAATTCGGGTTTCCTTAAAGGGGAACGGGCGTTTCCTTAAGGGAAACATCCGTCTCCTCCGGTGGAAACGGAAATGGGCTTACTCAAGGCATTCGTCGAGGTCGCGTATAATCTGCTCTTTGTCCATGTGCTGGCCGATGAAGACTATCTTTTGCATGCGGTCTCCGTACTTTTCGTCCCAATCGCGCATCAGTCCGGGTTCTTGACGCATCAGTTCAATCAGGTCTTCTTCGGGGGCCGTGGCATACCACAGCCCGGCTTCAGTCAGTTGTTTCTGAGTGCCTGCCTGTTCAAAAAGGTAGGACATGTCGCGGTTGTGGCTGAAATAGCATACGCCTTTGGCACGGATGATGCTGCGGCTCCATCTGGTGGCGATGAAATGGTCGAATTTGTGAATGTCGAATGCCGGACGGCGGTAGTAAACGAAAGTACCGATGCCGTATTCTTCCACTTCGCCCCCTTCGTGATGGTGATGATGATGGTGTCCGTGCTCTTCGTGGTGATGCTCATGTTCTTCGTGGTGATGCTCATGTTCTTCATGATGATGTTCATGTTCTTCTTCGTGGTGATGATGTCCGTGCGCTTCTTTTTCTTCCTCTTCGGTGGCTGGTTTCTCTATCCCGCGAATCCATCCTGCCGAGGTAGCCACGCGTTCGAAGTCGAACAGGTCTGTATGTATAATCTTCTTTAAATCCACATCCGCGTAATTGCATTCGATGATTTCGGCTGCGGGTTGCAGGGTACGTATAATCTGCTTGATGCGTTCCAGCTCTTCGGGTTTTACTTCCGCTGCCTTGTTCAGAAGAATGATATTACAGAATTCAATCTGCTGGATGATAAGATTTTCAATGTCTTCCTCGTCAATCCCTTTTCGGGTGAGGTCGTTGCCGCAGGCGAACTCGTCTTGCAGGCGCAGGGCGTCCACTACAGTGGTGATGCAGTCCAGGCGGCAGATGCCGTATTGGGTGTACATGCCGCCCAGGCGGGGAATGGAGCAGATGGTCTGTGCGATAGGTTCGGGTTCTCATGTCAGACAGTAGTTTTTTCGGGTGGTTTTTCCGTCATTCAAAATTAGATTTTGTATTCTTCCGCGAAGGATTCGATCCGGTCAAAGGGGAGTAGAATCCGGTCAAAGTAGCTTCTCCGTGGCGTCGTCGGGGGATATTTGGTTTAAAAAGACTTATATTTGTCATGCCGCTTTCCGCGTCGGGTCCCTCTCTTCGGAACGGCGGTGTTTCACAAGTTTCTGGTAACTGTTATGAATGGTTTACGTACGGCCTTTCTGGCCGCCCTGCTTTTTTTGACGACGGCCCGCGCCTGCCCGGCCGGTCCGCTCGACCGTGTGAGGCAAGCCTTTGTCGATGTGTCGGTGATGTCCTATGCCCCGGACGGGGAGGCGACCGAACGTTTCGTCCGTTATTCCGATTACGGGAGGGCGAACGACGTGCTGCTGCTCCAGCTCTACACGTCGGTCCACCTTCCGGACGGCGAGGTGCGGCGCCTGCTCG
>OLQB01002500.1_pt1 | contig 11838 bp, 9 predicted proteins | sample 1672681 | NCBI WGS metagenome assembly OLQB01 (sample SAMEA3136713, study PRJEB25190) | human gut metagenome | reverse complement strand
GTTCCCAGCGTAGTGGGCATGGGAGCCAAGGATGCTGTTTATCTGCTGGAAAGCAAAGGACTTAGAGTACGCCTCAACGGCATCGGCAAGGTAAGAAACCAGTCCATCGCAGGCGGAAGCCGATTGATAAAAGGACAGACAATAGCCTTGACATTACGTTAATATAAGAATATACATTATTATATAATAAGGAATGAAATTAAGCGAACTATTAAAAGCGATACAACCGGTACAAATTATCGGCAGTACGGAGAAAGATATAACAGGAGTGAATATCGACTCCCGTTTAGTTGCGGCCGGACATTTGTTTATGGCAATGCGCGGTACGCAGACCGACGGTCACGCATATATCCCTACCGCCATTGAAAAAGGCGCTATAGCCGTACTGTGCGAAGACATGCCGGAAGAAACAAATCCTGATGTTACATATATCCAAGTAAAAGACAGCGAGAATGCGGTGGGTAAGGTTGCCACCACTTTCTACGGTGATCCCACTTCCAAAATGGAGCTGGTGGGCGTAACCGGCACTAATGGCAAAACAACCATTGCCACCTTATTATATAATACATTCCGTTATTTCGGATATAAAGTCGGACTGATTTCCACGGTATGCAACTACATTGACGACCGGCCCGTGCCGACCGAGCATACCACCCCCGACCCGATTACCCTTAACCGCCTGCTGGGTGAGATGGCAGACTCCGGATGCAAATACGCATTCATGGAAGTCAGCTCCCACTCTATCGCACAACAGCGTATCAGCGGTTTGAAGTTTGCCGGTGGCATCTTCACCAATCTTACGCGCGACCACCTGGATTATCACAAGACTGTCGAAAACTACCTCAAAGCAAAAAAGAAGTTCTTCGACGACATGCCCAAGAACGCGTTCAGCCTGACCAATCTGGACGACAAGAACGGACTGGTCATGACCCAGAACACACGTTCGCGCGTATATACGTATTCATTGAGAAGCCTCAGCGATTTCAAGGGAAAAGTATTGGAGTCTCATTTTGAAGGCATGCTGCTCGACTTTAACAACCATGAACTGGCCGTACGCTTTATCGGCAAGTTCAATGCTTCCAACCTTCTTGCCGTATTCGGCGCAGCCGTACTGTTGGGAAAGAAAGAAGAAGATGTGCTCGTTGCCCTCAGCACTTTGCACCCTGTAGCAGGCAGATTCGACTCTATCCGCTCTCCGAAGGGCATTACCGCCATTGTGGATTATGCCCATACTCCGGATGCGTTGGTGAATGTGCTGAATGCCATCCACGGCGTACTGGAAGGCAAAGGCAAAGTGATTACCGTAGTCGGCGCAGGCGGCAACCGTGATAAAGGGAAACGTCCTATCATGGCTAAAGAGTCCGCCCGTTTGAGCGACCGTGTCATCATCACTTCCGACAATCCCCGCTTTGAAGAGCCGCAAGACATCATCAACGATATGCTGGCAGGGTTGGACAAGGACGATTTGCAGAAGACAATCAGTATCGCCGATAGAAAAGAAGCCATAAAGACCGCCTGCATGCTGGCGCAACCGGGAGATGTCATTCTCGTAGCCGGTAAAGGACATGAAAATTATCAGGAGATAAAAGGAGTGAAGCATCATTTCGATGACAAAGAGGAACTAAAGGCGATAATGTTTTAAAGTGATAAAGTAAGAAATTATGTTCCAATGGTTAGATAAATACGACTTCCCCGGTGCGGGTATGTTCGGCTATACATCTTTCAGGGCATTGATGGCTATCATCCTGGCATTGCTCATTTCGAGCATCTGGGGTGACAAGTTCATCGACCTGCTGAAACGCAAACAGATTACCGAGACGCAACGGGATGCCAACATCGACCCGTTCGGCGTAAACAAGGTGGGCGTACCGAGCATGGGCGGAGTTATCATTATCTTTGCCATTCTGATTCCCTGCCTGTTGCTGGGCAAGCTGAATAATATCTATATGATTCTGATGCTTATCACCACTGTGTGGTTAGGTTCATTAGGGTTTGCCGACGATTACATCAAGATATTCAAGAAAGACAAGGAAGGCCTGCACGGTAAGTTCAAGATTATCGGCCAGGTAGGCTTGGGACTCATTGTAGGGCTTACCCTGTATCTCAGTCCGCAGGTCGTTATCCGTGAAAACATCGAGGTAGAGAGACCGGGACAAGGCATCGAGGTAGTGCATGCCGCCAAAGAAATCAAGGCTACACAGACTACCATCCCTTTCTTCAAGAGCAACAACCTTGACTATGCCGACCTCGTGTCCTTCATGGGAGAACACGCACAAACGGCGGGCTGGATACTGTTCGTACTCGTCACCATATTCGTAGTAACCGCCGTTTCCAACGGTGCCAACCTGAATGACGGCATGGACGGCATGGCAGCGGGCAACTCCGCCATTATCGGTCTGACACTGGGCATACTGGCATACGTATCCAGCCATATCGAATATGCCGGTTATCTGAACATCATGTACATACCGGGTTCGGAAGAGCTGGTAATCTTTATCTGCGCTTTCATCGGTGCACTTATCGGCTTCCTCTGGTACAACGCCTACCCGGCACAGGTATTCATGGGCGATACAGGCAGTCTGACCATCGGCGGCATCATTGCCGTATACGCCATTATCATCCATAAAGAGCTGCTGATACCTATCCTATGCGGCATATTCCTTGTAGAGAACCTGTCGGTAATTCTGCAACGGGTCTACTACAAAGCCGGCAAACGGAAAGGGGTAAAACAGCGTCTCTTCAAACGGACGCCGATACACGACCACTTCCGCACCGGCATGAATCTGATAGAGCCCGGCTGCAAAGTGGTATTTACCCAACCGGCACAATTGTTCCATGAATCGAAGATTACCGTCCGCTTCTGGATCGTAACCATTGTACTGGCAGCAATAACAATTATAACGTTAAAGATAAGATAACAACCCAATGAAGAATTATGAATGAAAAATGAAGAGTTACCGATCTTAATTATAATAGTATATGAGTAGAATTGTAGTTTTAGGAGCAGGCGAAAGCGGCGCGGGAGCTGCCGTACTTGCCAAGGTGAAAGGTTTCGACACGTTCGTATCCGACATGTCTGCCATTAAAGACAAATACAAGGAACTGCTGAACAAGCATGGCATTGCCTGGGAGGAAGGACAGCACACGGAAGAGCTGATACTGAATGCCGATGAAGTGGTAAAAAGTCCTGGCATCCCCAACGACGCTCCGCTGATTCTGAAATTGAAAGAAAAAGGCATCTCCATCATCTCCGAGATAGAGTTCGCCGGACGTTATACAAACGCCAAAATGATTTGCATCACCGGTTCTAACGGCAAGACTACCACCACCTCGCTCATTTACCACATCTTCAAGAGTGCGGGACTGAATGTAGGGCTGGCAGGCAACATCGGCAACAGCCTTGCCTTGCAGGTGGCCATGGAGAAGCACGACTATTATGTTATCGAACTCAGCTCCTTCCAACTGGACAATATGTATAAGTTCCGCGCCAATATCGCCGTCCTGATGAACATTACCCCTGACCATCTGGACAGATACGATCACTGCATGCAGAAATATGTGGATGCCAAATTCCGCATCACGCAAAACCAGACTCCGGAAGATGCTTTCATCTACTGGAACGACGACCCCATCATCCGCAGAGAGCTGGAAAAGCACGGCTTAAAAGCCCATCCCTATCCTTTTGCCGCCGTAAAGGAAGACGGCGCCATCGCTTATGTGGAAGACGGTGAAGTGGAAATCAACGAACCGATTGCTTTCAATATGGAGCAGGAAGAACTTGCCCTGCGAGGAACCCACAACCTGTATAACTCATTGGCTGCCGGCATTTCCGCCAACCTTGCAGGTATCCGCAAAGAAGATATCCGCAAAGCCTTGTCCGACTTCAAAGGTGTAGAACACCGTCTGGAAAAGGTAGCGACCGTACGCGGCGTCCAATTCATAAACGATTCCAAAGCAACCAATGTCAATTCCTGCTGGTACGCCCTGCAAAGCATGACAACCAAAACCGTGCTTATCCTCGGCGGCAAAGACAAGGGGAATGACTATACCGAAATAGAGGATTTGGTACGTAGCAAATGCTCCGCACTGGTCTACCTGGGACTGCACAATGAAAAGCTGCACGGCTTCTTCGACCGCCTCGGTCTGCCGGTGGCCGATGTGCAGACCGGCATGAAAGACGCGGTAGACGCCGCTTTCAAATTAGCCCGGAAAGGCGAAACAGTATTATTGAGTCCCTGTTGCGCTTCCTTCGACCTCTTCAAGAGCTATGAAGACCGGGGCGACCAATTCAAGAAATACGTAAGAGAGTTATAAATGGATTTATTAAAAAGCATATTCAAAGGAGACAAAGTAATCTGGATTATTTTCCTCTTCCTCTGCCTCATCTCCATTACAGAGGTGTTCAGTGCTGCCAGTACGCTTACCTATAAGAGCGGCGACCATTGGGGGCCCATCACCCAGCACAGCATTATCCTGATGGTAGGCGCTGTGATTGTGGTCCTCATGCACAACATCCCCTACAAATGGTTTCAGGTATTCCCTGTCTTCCTGTTGCCGGCTTCCGCAATACTGCTGATACTGGTCATGATGATGGAACGTATCAACGGGGCGGCGCGCTGGATGACGTTCATGGGCATACAGTTCCAGCCCTCGGAGATAGCCAAAATGGCGGTTATCATAGTCACGGCTTTCATCCTGTCCAAAGGGCAGGATGAGGACGGCGCCAACCCGAAGGCTTTCAAGCGGATTATGATAATAACCGGAGTTATCTGCCTGCTCATTGCTCCGGAGAACTTGTCCACGGCGGCATTGCTGTTCGGGGTAGTCTTTCTGATGATGTTCATAGGGCGTGTCTCTGCAAAACGACTGTTGATGCTGACCGGCAGCCTGGCATCGGTAGGCATTGTTGCCGTAACTTTCCTGCTGATGACCAAGAACAGCGACATACCTTTCCTGCACCGGTTCGACACGTGGCGTGCCCGTATCGAGAAGTTTACGAGTGACGAGGTAGTGCCTGCCGCAAAATTCGATATAGACAAAGACGCCCAGATAGCCCACGCACGTATCGCCGTCGCCACCAGCAATGTCATCGGCAAGGGACCGGGCAACTCCGTACAGCGTGACTTCCTGAGCCAGGCATTCTCCGACTTCATCTTTGCCATTATCATCGAGGAACTCGGACTGGTAGGAGGAGTCATAGTCGTATTCCTCTACATCTGTCTGTTGATACGTGTAGGACGTATCGCAAAGAAATGCGACCGTACCTTCCCCGCCTTCCTCATCATCGGCATAGCCCTGCTGCTGGTGTCGCAGGCCATCTTCAACATGATGGTGGCCGTGGGACTGGCTCCCGTAACCGGGCAACCGCTGCCGCTTATCAGCAAAGGAGGTACTTCGACGTTGATAAACTGCGCCTATATCGGCATGATACTGAGTGTGAGCCGGTACACCGCCAAGCTGGAAGAACAGAGAGCGCACGATGCCCAAATTACCATGCAGGTGGAAACCGGCAACGGGAACGAAAGCACTTACAGCGAAGCGCAAAGCGCTGCCGAGCCGACAGCCAAGATGCTGAACAGCGATGCCGAATTTGAATAAGATTAATTATCAGTAGTAGCAAGTAGATAAACTCAGATATGGAAACAAAGAACAACAAGCCGCGCATTATCATCAGCGGTGGCGGCACGGGCGGACACATTTTCCCGGCCGTATCCATTGCCAACGCAATTAAGGAATTGCGTCCTGATGCGGAAATCCTGTTCGTAGGTGCAGAAGGACACATGGAAATGCAGCGTGTACCCGATGCCGGCTACAAGATTATCGGCCTGCCCGTGGCGGGCTTCGACCGCAGGCACTTGTGGAAGAACTTTGCCGTATTGGTGAAGCTGGCACGCAGCCAATGGAAAGCGCGCAGCATCATCAAGCAATTCCGTCCGCAGGTGGCAGTAGGCGTGGGCGGCTATGCCAGCGGCCCTACCCTGAAAACGGCGGGAATGATGGGAGTACCTACCCTGATACAAGAGCAGAACTCCTATGCAGGTGTCACCAACAAGCTGCTTGCCAAGAAAGCCTGCAAGATATGCGTCGCCTACGAAGGCATGGAGAAGTTCTTCCCCGCAGAGAAAATCATTATGACCGGCAATCCTGTCCGCCAGAACCTGCTCGGCCATTCCATTTCCCGCGAAGAAGCCGTACGCTATTTCGACTTAGACCCCGCCAAAAAAACAATCCTCATACTGGGCGGCAGTCTTGGAGCACGAACCATCAACCAAACTTTAACCGCAGGTTTGGACATCATCCGGAAGAACCCCGACATACAGTTCATCTGGCAAACCGGTAAAATATATATCGCACAGGTAAGGGACGCAATCACCACAGCAACCGGTGAGGCGGTGCACCACCCACACATCAGCGCCCTTCCCAACCTTTATGTGACAGATTTCATCAAGGACATGGCGAATGCCTACGCTGCCGCCGACTTGGTAATCTCCCGCGCCGGCGCCGGTTCCATTTCGGAATTCTGCCTGCTGCACAAGCCGGTGATTCTGGTACCGTCGCCCAATGTGGCAGAAGACCACCAAACCAAAAACGCACTGGCCCTTGTCGACAAGGATGCCGCTATCTACGTAAAAGATGCGGAAGCCAAAGAGAAGCTGCTGTCCGTAGCGCTGGAAACAGTGAAAGACAACGAGAAGCTGAAAGCCTTGAGCAACAACATAGCCAAACTGGCATTACCCGATTCGGCAACGGTCATTGCCAAAGAGGTATTGAAACTTATTAAATAACAAGTACATGAATATAGAAACCATAAAATCCGTTTATTTCGTCGGCGCCGGCGGCATCGGCATGAGCGCACTGATACGTTATTTCCTCTCCAAAGGCAAGTTTGTGGCAGGATATGACCGTACGCCAAGCGAGCTGACCGGGCATCTGATTGCAGAAGGTGCACAAATACATTACGAGGAAAACATCAACCTCATTCCGACGAATTGCAAGGAGAAGGAAACGACATTAGTAGTATATACCCCCGCCATACCTCAGGAACATGCCGAACTGGCCTACTTCCACGAGAAGGGTTTTGAGATACAGAAACGCTCCCAAGTATTAGGCACGATTACCCGCAGCAGCAAGGGACTTTGCGTTGCCGGCACTCATGGCAAAACCACCACGAGTACAATGGCAGCACACCTATTCCACCAGTCGCATATAGGTTGTACGGCTTTTCTCGGCGGTATCTCCAAAAATTACGGAACAAACCTGCTCTTGTCCCAGACCAGCCCGTATACGGTGATTGAGGCCGATGAGTTCGACCGTTCATTCCACTGGCTTTCTCCCTATATGAGTGTCATCACAGCCACCGATCCCGACCACCTGGACATATATGGTACACGCGAAGCCTATCTGGAAAGTTTCCGCCACTACACTACCCTCATCCAGCCGGGAGGCGCATTGATTATCCGTAAAGGCCTTGCCTTGCAGCCCGACGTGCAGCCGGGTGTAAGGGTATACACCTACTCCCGCGATGAAGGCGATTTCCATGCAGAGAATATCCGCATCGGAAACGGCGAAATCTTCATCGACTTCGTGGCTCCGGATACACGCATCAATGACATCCGGCTCGGCGTACCTATCGGCATCAACATAGAGAACGGCGTAGCTGCCATGGCGCTCGCACATCTGAACGGAGTGACCGACGAGGAAATCAAACAAGGAATGGCAAGTTTCCGCGGAGTGGACCGCCGTTTCGACTTCAAGATAAAAACCAGCCGGCTCGTATTCCTCAGCGACTACGCGCATCATCCGGCCGAAATCGCACAAAGCGTGAAGTCCGTCCGCGAACTTTACAAAGATAAGAAGATAACCGCTATCTTCCAGCCCCACCTCTATACCCGCACCAGAGACTTCTACAAAGACTTTGCAGACAGCCTCTCACTGCTGGATGAGGTTATTCTGACGGAAATCTATCCTGCCCGCGAGCAACCGATTCCCGGTGTCAGCAGCCGGCTTATATATGACAACCTGCGTCCGGGCATCGAGAAGTGTATCTGCCCAAAGGAAGATATCCTGAACCTGCTTTCAAAGAAGTCGGTCGAAGTATTGATTGTGCTGGGAGCCGGTGATTTGGATAACTATGTGCCTTCCATAACCCAATTGCTTGAACAACAAAGCAAATAGTAAACAAGTCTATGATTAAACGGATTTTACTTTCTATCGTCCTGTTGCTTGTCCTTACCTATCTGGTAGTAGCCATTACCGCTTTCAACCGAAAGCCGGCCGGACAAGTATGCCACGATGTGGAGCTGCTTATCAAAGACACAGTATACGCCGGTTTCATCACGAAGAAAGAAGTAACCGCTATGCTGGAAAAGAAAGGCATCAGCCCCATAGGTAAAAACATAGACCGCATCCACGCCAAGCCCTTAGAACAGGCACTTTCCAAACATCCTCTCATCGATGAAGTGGAGTGTTACAAGACGCCAAGCGGCAAGCTATGCATCGAGGTGACCCAACGCATTCCTATCCTGCGGATAATGAGCGCCAATGGCGAAAACTACTATCTGGACAACAAAGGAACAGTGATGCCGCCCGATGCAAAGTGCGTTGCACATCGGGCTATTGTGACCGGAAACGTAGAAAAGTCGTTTGCCATGAGGGATTTATATAAGTTTGGTGTATTTTTGCAAAAGAATTCGTTTTGGAACGCACAAATCGAACAGATTCATGTATTGCCGGGCAGAAACATAGAGTTAGTGCCGCGTGTAGGCGATCACATCATCTACCTCGGCAAGCTGGACGACTTCGAACGGAAGCTGAAACGGGTAAAGACATTCTACGAAAAAGGATTAAACAAGGTAGGCTGGAACAAATATTCCCGTATCAGCGTTGAATTCGGTAACCAGATAATCTGCACGAAAAGGCAATAGCAAACAGTAAAATTAGTAAATAGTAAAACTATAAATAAACAGATATGGCAACAACAGATTTCATCGCCGCTATTGAGTTGAGTTCTTCCAAGATTTCCGGTATCGCGGGAAAGAAGAACAGCGACGGAAGTATTCAGGTGTTGGCTTATGCACGTGAAGATGCATCCTCATTCATCCATAAGGGCGTCATCTACAACATCGATAAGACAGCACAGGCATTGACTTCTATCATCAATAAGCTGGAAGGCCAGCTGAACAACTCCATTGCCAAAGTATATGTAGGCATCGGCGGACAGTCATTGCGCACAGTAAAAAACGCGGTGAGTCGTACACTGGACGAAGAAGGCATCATCTCGCAAGAGCTGGTAGACTCCATCTGTGACGAGAACCTTGAAGTGCCGTTGGCAGACATGAGTGTACTGGATGTGGCCCCCCAAGAATACAAGATAGACAATACCCTGCAAGCCGACCCGGTGGGCGTGGCAGGCCAGCACATCACAGGACAGTTCCTCAACATCGTGGCACGCGCCTCACTCAAGAAGAACCTGGAACACAGCTTCGAGCAGGCAAAGGTGGAGATAGCCGACCTGCTTATCGCTCCGATAGCATTGGCAAACGCCGTTTTAACGGAAAACGAGATGCGTTCGGGCTGTGCACTGGTGGACTTCGGCGCCGATACCACCACCATTTCGGTCTACAAGAACAATATTCTCCGTTACCTGAGCGTATTGCCGCTGGGTGGCAACACCATTACCCGTGACATCACGTCCCTGCAGATGGAAGAGCAGGATGCCGAAAAGCTGAAACTGCAATACGGCAACGCCCTCTACGAGGAAGAGGAAGAGAGCGAGACACCCGCCGTATGTGCACTGGAAGACGGACGCGCCATTGAGCTGGCCACGCTGAACAACATCATCGGAGCACGCTCCGAAGAAATCCTTGCCAATGTATGGAACCAGTTGCAGCTCTCCGGTTATGAGGATAAGCTATTCTCCGGAGTCGTATTCACCGGAGGCGGAGCAAACCTGAAGAATATCGAGGAAGCCTTCCGCAAGCAAAGCAAAATAGAGAAAGTAAAGACGATGCGCTTCGTGCATGACACCGTTCACGGATTCAGTGACATACTGACCAAGGACGGTATGCAGAATACCTTGCTCGGCCTTCTTGCCGCAGGCAACGAAAACTGCTGCCTGCAGGAGGTGAAACCGGCACAACCAGCCGGCAACCCTACGTCCACCCCCGCTGACATGTTCGGTAACGACGAAGCCCTGAAAGAACAGGAAGCCGCAGCCCGTGCCGCCAAAGCGCAACGCGAGAAAGAGGAAAAGGAGCGCAGGGAGAAAGAACGCAAAGAGCGGGAGAAGAAAGAAAAGGAGAAGAAAAAGAAAGGTCCCAGCTGGTTTGAAAAGACCTTCAACAAAATCTCCAATGAGATATTCTCGGACGATGATATGAAATAATTAAAAACTCTATAATCATGGATGATATAGCACAATTCGATTTTCCGACCGATTCACCGAAAATCATCAAAGTTATCGGTGTGGGTGGCGGTGGCGGCAATGCCGTAAACCACATGTACCGGGAAGGCATACATGATGTAACGTTCGTGCTGTGCAACACAGACAACCAGGCGTTGAAAGACTCCCCCGTTCCTGTGAAGCTGCAACTTGGCAAAGAGGGTCTGGGAGCCGGCAACCGTCCTGCCCGTGCCCGCAAGGCAGCCGAAGAGAGCATCGAAGACATCAAGGCCATGCTGAACGACGGTACTAAAATGGTATTCATCACTGCCGGAATGGGCGGTGGCACAGGTACAGGTGCAGCGCCTATCATTGCACAGACCGCCAAAGAAATGGACATCCTGACTATCGGCATCGTCACCATTCCGTTCCGCTGGGAGGGTGACAAGAAGATAGACCAAGCACTGGACGGTGTGGAGGAAATCAGCAAGCATGTAGACGCCCTGCTGGTTATCAACAACGAGAAACTGAGCGAAATATATAGCGAACTATCCGTAGACGACGCTTTCGACAAGGCAGACGACACCCTTTCGGTAGCCGCCAAGAGCATTGCCGAAATCATCACCCTGCATGGAAAGGTCAACCTCGACTTCAACGATGTAAAAACCGTATTGAAAGACGGCGGCGTGGCCATCATGAGTACAGGCTATGGCGAAGGAGACAACCGCGTAAGCATGGCCATCCAGAACGCCCAACATTCTCCGTTGCTGAACAACAACGACATCTTCAATTCCAAGAAAGTATTGCTCAACATTTCATACAGCTCACAACACAAACTGATGATGAGCGAAATGGACGAGGTGAAAGAGTTTATGAACCGTTTCAGCCGCGACTTCGAGACCAAATTCGGTATGGCCATCGACGACAAGCTGGAGCAAAGCGTCAAGATCACCCTACTTGCCACCGGTTTCGGCATCCAGGATATCCACATGAAGGAGATGGACGAGCGCATCACCCAGCGTACCGCAGAAGAGCAGAAGCGCCTCGCCGAACTGGAAGAAGAGGAAGAGCAAAGACGTTCGCGCCGCGAGACCTACTACGGCAAGGATGCCAACACCAAGTATCAACGCCTGCGCCGCCGGCATATCTACATCTTCAACCCCGAAGACCTCGACAATGCCGACCTCATCAGTATGGTAGAAAACTCTCCTACCTACCAGCGCGACAAGAGCACCCTGGCAGCAATCAAGCTCAAGGCGGAAGAAGCCGGAATACTCGCCACCGAGGAAGCGCGGGAAGCTGAAAACAGCGGTAACGGTATAATCACCTTCTAAACCGCCGGCAGTTCACCCCCCACCCGGAAATAGTAAATTATAAATAGAAATAATAAGATGGATTTATTTGAAAAAGTCAGCGAAGACATTAAAAACGCAATGAAGGCTAAAGACAAAGTAGCC
>OLQB01002493.1_pt1 | contig 11857 bp, 8 predicted proteins | sample 1672681 | NCBI WGS metagenome assembly OLQB01 (sample SAMEA3136713, study PRJEB25190) | human gut metagenome | reverse complement strand
AAAGACAAATGTACATAAAACGCGAGAAAGATATAAAAAGCGCCAGATCAATGCTTCGTCTGGCGCTATATATTTGAAGTATCAGGTCCGAATTTTCCGGAAGCTTACAGCAAAGAACAGAACCTCCGCAAAGCCTGTAATTCCCCATGAGAAAATATACAGGAGATAAAGTGAGGAAATGGTCTGGAAGTGTGCAAACACCGTATAGAACCAGATGACACGGAATACACAGGATCCCAGAATGATGATGATGGTCGGTGGGATACTTTTTCCGATGCCACGGGAAGCGGCGATACTGCAATCCATAAAACAGCTGAAGGCATAGCTGAAGCCCATGATCCGGATCCTCTCCATGCCGGCATCGATGACTGCCGGTTCTGTGGCAAACAGTGACAGAAACTGCGGACCGAAAACAAGAAGCAGTCCACCAAGGATCGCGCCTGCGATGAAGGCATAGGTAAGGCTGATCCCATAAGTTTTCAGCATACGTTTTTTATTTCCGGCACCCCAGTTCTGACCGATGAAGCTTGCGCATGCAGTATAGAAAGCAAACATGACGTTGTAGATCAGAGAGTCTGCATTTGCGGCAGCGGCATTTCCGGAAACCGTGACTGCATCGAAGGAGTTGACACCGGTCTGTACGAACAGATTTGCAATGGCAAAAATCCCGTTCTGCAGACCTGTGGGAATACCGAGAAGCAGTACTGCTTTACAGGCCTTAGGGTGAAGACGGAGCTTACGCAGGGATACCCTGCATTCGTCTTTTCTCCGAAGGAGGTGGATCATTACCAGCGCTGCGGAGATATACAGTGCGATCGCGCTGGCAGTTGCCACACCTGCGGCGGCCATATGACAGACGATAACGAAAAACAGGTTCAGAAGAACGTTGATCACTCCGGCAATGGAAAGATAGATCAGCGGTCGCTTCGTATCGCCGCGGGCACTTAATACGCCGTTACCGAAATTGTATACAGCCATGGCCGGCATACCCAGAGCATAAATCTTCATATATAAAACAGCCTGGTCCATCAGCTCCGGTTTCGTATTCATCATGGACAGCATCTGTCCGGAAAACAGAAGACAGACGACACAGACTAGAAGTCCTGCGATGGCACAGAGAAGAAGAGATGTATGAATCGTTTCTTCGGTACCTTTTCTGTTTTCGGCACCAAGCTCGTGTGCTACACGAACATTGACTCCGGCGCCCATGCCGATCAGGATTCCGGTAAATAAAGTGACCAGCAGAGTTGTGGAACCCACAGCTCCAAGTGCCATGTAATCTGCAAATCGCCCTACAACCGCAACATCACTTAAATTAAAAAGAACCTCCAACACCTGGGACCCCATCAGGGGAAGGCTAAAGAGGAGGATATTTTTCCAGAGAGAGCCGGAGGTCATCTCAATGGAAGACGTTTTCTTTTTTTCATTTTCACACATAGTTTACCTCATAAAAATTATAAAAAATTCCTTAATCCAAGGTATACAATACTATGTTGGAATAGGTTTGTAAAGAGGGGAAAATAGCTCTTTTACCAGGCGCAGAGGTTTGTTTTTATTTATAGATTCTACATTGATTTCAGTACGAACAATGATATAATAAATGAGAGCAATAAGAAAGTATTTTCAGAAATATTGGAAATATAAAATACAGCAGACTAAGGAGGAACTCAATACAATGAAAATCGGAAATGATATTTATTATGTAGGAGTAAACGATCATCAGGTAGACCTGTTTGAGGGACAGTATGTAGTGCCAAACGGAATGTCCTACAACTCCTATGTGATCAAAGATGAGAAGATCGCAGTTATGGACACTGTAGATGCCGGCTTCACAGAAGAGTGGCTGGGAAAAGTTGCAGAGGTTCTGGATGGTGCGAAACCGGATTATCTTGTAGTCCAGCATATGGAGCCGGACCATGCAGCAAATATTGAGAATTTCATGAAAGCATACCCGGATACAACTGTTGTTGCCAACACAAAGACCTTTACCATGATGGAGAATTTCTTCCGCGGAATGGATCTGGAAGGAAAGAAACATATTGTAGCCAACGGTGACACCCTGACACTTGGAAAACACGTCCTTACCTTCGTATTTGCACCGATGGTTCACTGGCCGGAGGTTATGGTTACATATGACAGCACAGACAAAGTTCTGTTTTCCGCAGACGGCTTTGGCAAATTCGGAGCTCTTGATGTAGAAGAGGACTGGGACTGCGAAGCACGTCGCTACTATATCGGAATTGTCGGAAAATACGGTCCGCAGGTACAGAAGCTTCTCAAGGCAGCAGCAACTCTTGATATCCAGACTATCTGCCCGCTTCACGGACCGATCCTTACCGAAAATCTTGGACATTATCTGGAGAAATATGATATCTGGTCTTCTTATAAAGTAGAGAGTGAAGGAGTAATGATCGCCTACACATCTGTATACGGACATACAAAGAAAGCAGCAGAGCTTCTTGCACAGAAGCTGGAGGAAAAGGGCTGCCCGAAGGTTGTTGTCTGCGATCTTGCAAGAGAAGACATGGCAGAGGCAGTGGAGGATGCTTTTCGCTACGGCAAGCTGGTACTGGCCAGCATTACATACAACGGAGAAGCATTCCCGTTTATGCGTACATTCATCGAGAACCTGACAGAGCGTAATTACCAGAACCGCACCATCGGCCTCATTGAGAACGGAAGCTGGGCACCGACTGCAGCTAAAGTCATGAAAGGAATGTTCGAGAAGAGTAAAAATATCACATGGCTTGAGAACAATGTAAAGATCATGTCTTCCCTCAGTGATGAGAATGCAGCAGAGATCGATGCAATGGCAGAGGAGCTCTGCAAGTAATTTCTGAATACCAGAACAGCTTATAAAAAATAAAGATATAACATAATAAAAAGACGTGGATCCGTAAGGCCACGTCTTTTTTATTTACCAAGAACAGTTACATCCTTTTACACCACATAAATCCATAAGCCGGAAGCTCCACGTCCTTAAGCTCCAGTGTCTGGTCAGTGATCAGATCGCGGAAGGTTCCTTCCTCCTGCATCCAGGCAGTTTTTTCGCTGTCACTGAAATTGAAGATTCCGATGAAACGTTCGTTTCCTTTCTGGCGGAGGATGCAGAGAATGCTGTCATCATGAACATCGTATGTATATACATCACAGTCCTTATCAAAAACAGATTCCTGGCTGCGGATCTGCTCCATGCGGCTAAGAGTCTGGAAGATCTGTCCCTCAACGGAGGATTTGGAGTTTCTTTTTTCGGCAAGCTCCCACTGGAAAGCACCACGGTGGATATAGCGGGAATCTGCAGCCTTATCCGGATCCTCTTTATAGGAATAATCATTGAGACGTCCGATTTCATCGGAGCTGTAAAGCATCGGGATTCCGGACTGGGTAAGCATATATGCGTGAAGCATCAGATCCTCGCGGATACCCCTTTTCAGCTTCTCGTCATCTTTTTCAAAAAGAGCAGCCTCGATCCCGCACATGGAAGCAGTAGTTCCGCAGAAGCGGGCATCCTGAGTTACCGGGTCATCATTATAGAGCTCTCCGCGGCTGTCGCTTCCCGGATGCTTTCCTGTAAAGAAATCATTCAGGTAACGCTTATGGGATGGCTCATCCATGTCCCATTCTTTCAGGGTGGCGAAATCAAGTCCCCAGCCGATATCGTCATGGCAGCGTAGATAATTCAGGAAGGTGTACTGCTTCGGAAGGCTGTTTACAATATCCATCTGTTTTTTCAGAAGGCGGATATCACGAGTGGCAATGCTGTTCCAGGTTGTAGCCATGGTTGTTACATTGTAAAGCATATGGCATTCCGGCTTCTCTACGGTTCCGAAATAGGGAACAACCTTCTCCGGCTCCATAACGACCTCACCCAGAAGTACGACACTTGGGCAGACGATCTCGGCGATCATACGCATCATACGAACGATCGTATGCACCTGCTTCAAGTTACGGCAAGGAGTTCCCAGTTCCTTCCAGATATACGGAACCGCATCGATACGGATCACGTCCATTCCTTGGTTTGCAAGGAAGAGGAAGTTGTACATCATCTCATTGAAAACACGGGGATTGCCGTAGTTCAGATCCCACTGGTACGGATAAAAGGTAGTCATGACATAGTGACCGATATCCGGAAGCCAGGTAAAGTTCCCCGGAGCAGTGGTCGGGAATACCTGTGGTACGGTCTTTTCGTACTCGTCCGGGATCTCACGGTTGTTGTAGAAGAAGTAACGGCTCATATATTCGCCGTCACCCTGGCGTGCTTTTTTGGCCCACTCATGATCCTCGGAAGTGTGGTTCATAACAAAATCCATACACAGGTTCATTCCGTTTTTGTGGCATTTATCTGCAAGTGCAGCCAGATCCTCCATGGTACCAAGGTCCGGGCGGACTTTGCGGAAGTCGGCTACTGCGTAACCACCGTCGGAACGGCCCTTCGGGGTATCCAGGAACGGCATCAGATGCAGGCAGTTCACGTTGCATTCCTTAAGATATGGAAGCTTGGCAGAAACTCCCTTGATGTTGCCGGCAAAATTGTCAATATAGAGCATCATGCCAAGCATATCCTTCTGGCGGAACCAGTCCGGATTTTTTTCTCTTTCCAGGTCGCGGTTTTTGAGCGCGCGGCGGCGTGCTGTAAAATACTGGTACATCTGGTCGCAGAGCTCTGCAAACATATCGTCATTGTGATAAAGCTCTGTGTACAGCCATCGAAGCTCGTCGTGATGATGGTTTAAACGTTCCTGAAAAATTTCCTGATCTTTTTTCATGATTTCCTCCCTGAATAGATATTTATAGATGCCGGGAAACCTGTAAAATATTTCCCGGCGGTAATGGTTATCTGACATTTTTCCACAGAATTATAGCATGAAGTTTCCAGTACATGAATATACGGGTTGTTATGGAACATGGAAAAATGTTGTAAGTATTTTCAGTCTCCTGTTGTCTGTCGTCGTATCAGAACCGGAGTGATCTTTTTGTGGATCGGTTTTTGAAGCGGTGCCGGTTTTCTTTTCTTCATTTCGTTCATCTGTTCCACAAGCAGTTCCATGGTAGTCTGTGCGATCACATCAATCTGCTGTCCAACAGTAGTGATCGGGATGATGGACTCTGCAGCAATGGGTGAATTATCGAATCCGATGATCTGATATTCATCCGGCAGACAGTTGTATTTCTGGAAGATCAGATTGAGAAATATATTTGCGTAAGTATCATTGGATAAAAATATGCCTTTTTTCTGACCGGAATATTTACTGTCAATATCCTGAAAGATCACACGCATCTGTTCAAAAAGCTCCTGATAGGAATCACCGGAAACATTAAGGTTCAGTTCATAAGGAACATGATATTCCCGGCATGTTTCCTCAAAGGCACGGATACGATCATAAGCCGGAATATTCTCAGGTACATGGACATTGATGTGGATCAGTACATCACATTGATTACGTATCAGCAGAGAAGTAGCCTGCATGCTGCCCATGTAATTGTCTGTTGTAACGCTGCATATATGTTCTGCTTCACGTTCAATGGCGATCACAGGAATATTATAGGAAGCCAGTTTTTCAGAGGAAAGAGTATGGCTGAGAACAATAAGTCCTTCAATCTTATAAGCCATCAGCTCGTCCAGATACTGCATTTCTTTCTCCGGGCCGCCATCACTGACAAAAACCAGAAATTTGTAATGATAATCGGAGTAACTTCGAAGAAGCTGTGTCAGCATTTCGGAATAATAATGAAGATAAAGGTTCGGGACAATGATCCCTACAAATTCGCTTTTTCCATTGGCAAGAACCCTGGCAAGCTTGTTTTTTCTGTAGCCGAGCTCATCAAGGGCTTTTGCGATCTTTTCCTGATTTTCCAGGGTTAGAGAATCCGGATGATTGAAATATCTGGAGATCGTAGTCTTGGAAAAACCAGTGTATTCTGCAATATCGGCAAATGTTACCTGTTTTTTAGCCATAAAAAAATAGTCTCCTTTTAACAGCAGAAAGTTATGATACGGAATGCAGATGTGATCATATAAGAGAAATCTGCAGACCGTACAAGATAATTGGATTGATGTAATTAAGTATAACAATACAGACGTTAAATAGCAATAAAAAAAATAACCAGTTAAGTTACCGGTAACTTTTCTTGAATAAATTAACAAAAAAGGTTGACAGAAGCTATGTCATATAGTAGTATCAAATTATAAAGTAACCGGTTACTTTACCGGTTACTAAACAAGAACGAAAGAACAAAAACGGGAGGAAAAGAGAATGAAAAAAGGTTCTGCGAAAGCTGTTCCGGCAGGAAAAAGAACTGCTGCAGAAAAGCTTCAGTATGTGAAAAAGAACTGGCAGCTGTATGTGTTTTTTCTGCTGCCTGCACTTCTTCTGACGATCATCTTCAAATACGTGCCCATGGGTGGCGTACTGATCGCTTTTGAGGATTACAATGTCATTGATGGTGTATTTGGAAGCAAATGGGTAGGACTGGAATACTTCCGGAGATTTCTGGCATCACCGGATTTTATGAATTATCTTGTGAACACTCTGAAACTGAGTATTTACGGACTACTGTGGGGATTTCCGATTCCGATCATCCTGGCACTTCTTCTGAATCAGATCCGGAGAGCCGGGATCAGGAAAAAAATTCAGCTTCTGATCTATGCGCCGAATTTTATTTCCGTTATCGTACTCTGCGGTATGGTTCGTATGTTTCTTTCACCGGTAGGTCCGCTGAATAAACTGATCGGTTCCGATGCCAACTGGATGACTATGCCGGCAGCATTTCGTACCATTTACATAGCCAGCGGAATCTGGCAGACAGCCGGATGGGCATCCATTATGTATACTGCAGCACTTGCCAATGCAAGTAAGGATCTGGAAGAGGCAGCAGTGGTGGATGGTGCAAATATCCTGCAGCAGATCTGGTATGTACAGCTTCCGGCTATTAAAAACATCATTGTGATTCAGTTTATCCTTCAGGCCGGAAATATTATGAGCATTGGTTTTGAAAAAGCATATGCACTGCAGACAGATATGAACCTTCCTGCATCTGAGATTCTTTCTACTTATGTATACAGAATCGGTCTTCTGAATGGAGACTATGGATATTCTACAGCAGTGGGGCTGTTTAATTCAGTGATCAATGTAATTCTTTTGATCTTTGTAAACTGGGTAGTCAAGAAACTGAATGACGGAGAGGGATTATAGGAGGTGCTGTTATGGCAAAAGCAAAGAAAAAGAAATATTCGGCATCTGACAAAGCCATTTTAGGAATCGGATACGTACTTCTGGGTGCATTTGTACTTTCCATTCTGGTTCCGCTTTTATATGTTGTGATCGCATCCTTTATGGATCCGAATGTGCTGAACAGCCAGGGGATCAGCTTTGATGTGCGGAAGTGGACGATCGATGCGTACCGCAGAGTTCTTGAAAATAATATGATCTGGAGAGGCTTTGCAAACTCATTTTTTTATTCCCTGGTGTTTACCATTATTTCAGTTCTGGTAACTCTGCTGGCAGCATATCCAATGTCCAAGAAAGAATTTGTGGGAAGAAATTTCTTCAATGTTATTTTTCTCATTACCATGTTTTTCGGTGGAGGAATGATCCCGACTTTTATCCTGATCAATCAGCTGCATCTGGTAAATACAATCTGGGCAATCCTGCTTCCGGGCGCGTTTAATGTCTGGAACATGATCCTTGCCAGAACCTATTATCAGTCTATCCCCAAGGAACTCAGAGAGGCATCTGCCATTGACGGTGCCACGGAAATCGAGCATTTTTTCAAGATCATGATGCCGGTATGCAAACCGATCATCGCAGTGCTTGCACTGTGGTCCTTTGTAGGAATGTGGAACAGTTATTTTGACGCTATGATTTATTTGAATGATGCGAAACTGCAGCCATTGCAGCTGGTACTTCGTTCCATCCTTGTACAGAATACACCGCAGCCCGGAATGATCGCAGATATCCAGAGTACTGCACAGATGGCAAAGGTAGCGGAACTTCTGAAATATGCTACGATCATTGTATCAAGTTTACCGCTTCTGATCATGTATCCATTCTTCCAGAAATATTTTGACCAGGGCATTATGGTTGGTTCTGTAAAAGGCTGATGACAGGAGGTTGATAATGATGAAAAAAAGAATGAAGGCATTATTGGCAATCGGGCTTTCTGCAATTATAATGGTATGCAGTGCCGGATGTGGAAACGGAAAAGAACACATGAAAGCAGAAACAGATCCGGATACCCCGGTGGAAGATGTGTCCTTTCCTCTGAAAGAAAAAGCAGAGCTGTCTTTTATTACCAGTGCACCTGCAACATCTACACAGGAACCTAATGAAAGAACGATCTTTGAAAGACTGGAAAAGCAGACCAATGTCCACATTGACTGGACCTGTTTTGTATCGGATCAGTTTGATGACAAAAAAAATCTGGCGCTGGCACAGTTCGGAAATCTTCCGGATGGACTTTTTAACGCAGGTATGAGTGATTATGATCTTCTTCGCTATGCCAAACAGGGAATCATTATTCCGGTAGAAAATCTTATTGATAAATACATGCCGAATCTTAAGGCTGTATTGGAAAAATACCCGGAATACAGAACAATGTGTACAGCACCGGACGGACATATTTACTCTTTCCCATGGATCGAGCAGCTTGGTGCGGGGAAAGAAGCCATTCAGGCAATTGGAGATATTCCCTACATTAATAAAAAATGGCTGGATTATCTGAAGCTGGACGTTCCGACTACAACTGAGGAACTGGAACAGGTTCTGATCGCTTTCCGCGACAATGCAGATAAACTGGAAAAGAAATTCAACATTGAGGGTGGTGTGATCCCGATGTCCTTTATCATCAATAATGGTGATCAGGATCCTGCAATTCTCATCAACGGATTCGGAGAAGGATATGGTGACACCGGTGATCATTTTGCAGTGAAAGATGATGGAACCGTTATTTATACAACTGTACAGGAAGGCTATAAAGAAGGTATTCAGTGGCTCCATCAGTTGGTAGAAGAAAAGCTGGTGGATCCGGAGGCTTTTACCCAGGAATGGTCAACTTATGTTGCAAAAGGTAAGAACCACAGATATGGTCTGTGTTTCACCTGGGATATTGCAAATATTGATAACAATGAAGATTATGTAATGCTCCCGGCGCTGGCCGGTCCGGATGGTCTTGTAAATATCACAAGACAGAATAACAGTGAAACCAGTGGCTTTGACAGAGGACGCTGCGTTCTGACTACAAGCTGTCGAAATACGGCACTGGCAGCAGCATGGATCGATCAGATGTATGCACCGATCCAGTCTCCGCAGAATAACTGGGGTACTTACGGGGAAAAAGATTCATTTAATATCTTTGAGATGTCCGAGAATGCAGAAGGTGGTCAGATGCTGAAACATATGGATCTGGGAGATGCATCTCCGGTAGAGGTTCGTGAAGCACAGTCTGTAAACGGACCGTTGGCAATACTTAACGAGTATTACGATGTATATGTAACAGAGCCGGCAGATGCAAAATGGCGTCTCGACAATATGCACGAAACATATCTTAAGGATATGAACAGTAAATATGTGTATCCGAATGTATTTATGAGTATTGATGATACCAATAAGGTATCTCAGTACGACACGGATATCAAGAAGTATGCGGAACAGAAAAAAGCAGACTGGATCCTGAATGGCGGCATCGATAAAGAATGGGATTCCTATCTGAAAAAGATGGAGCAGTATGGACTGTCTGATTATCTGGCAATCAAACAGAAATATTTTGACCAGTATCAGAAGTCTCTTAGTGAGACAGAGAAATAAAAACAGAAAAAGATACCGGTCAGAAACATAAAAAAGAAAGAGAGAGCAGAGTATGAGTGAAAAACTTGAAAAAGCACGTCTTTATGAAATAGAGGAAGCAAAAAATATCCCGCAGGAAGAGAAACCGGCCTTTCATGTATCTGCACCGGTTGGTTGGATCAATGATCCCAATGGATTTTCTGTTTTTAAAGGGAAGGTACATCTTTTTTATCAGTATCATCCTTACAGCCGTGACTGGGGCCCTATGCACTGGGGCCACAGTGTGACGGAGGATATGATCAGATGGGAGCAGCTTCCTACAGCGCTTGCACCGGATCAGGAATATGATCGAGAGGGATGCTTTTCCGGAAGTGCTATTGAAGCGGATGGAAAACAGGCTTTGATCTACACAGGAGTTACAACAGAAAAGCTGCCTGATGGAAAAGAAGAAGTCCGGCAGAATCAGTGCCTTGCCTGGGGTGACGGAAAAGATTATGTAAAGGCAGAGAAAAATCCGATAGTCACCGGGGATATGCTTCCGGAGAAATGCAGCAGAGTTGATTTCCGTGATCCGAAGGTATGGGAAGATAACGGAACATACCATATGCTCGTAGGATGCCGCAGCGAAGAAATTCCTGGACAGGTAGTTCTGTTTTCCAGTAAAGATCTGAAAGAATGGAAATTTGAAACAATTCTTGCGGAGAACTCCACAGGAGAAATCGGTGTTATGTGGGAATGCCCCGATTTCTTTCCGCTCGGGGATAAACATGTGCTGATCTGTTCTCCGCAGCATATGCGGGCAAAAGGGTATGAGTTTCATAATGGACATAATTCCCTGTATTTTACGGGAGATTATGACAGCGAAAAACATACATTTGAAAAAGACGCACCGGTAAGTCTGGACTACGGACTTGATTTTTATGCGCCGCAGACAACCCTTCTTCCAGATGGAAGAAGAGTGATGATCGCCTGGATGAAATCCTGGGATAGCTGTGTGATCAATGAAAAGCAGAGATGGCAGGGAATGATGACTCTTCCGAGAGAGCTGGAATATCGTGACGGAAAGATCTGGCAGAAGCCGGTCCGAGAAATTGAGAATTATCGGAAAAACCGTTGCTGTTATGAGAATGTAAAAGTGGGTGAGAGCTTAAGCCTTGAAGGCGTCCGTGGCCGAATGATCGATCTGACTGTGGAACTGCAGAACGCAGATGGCATCATGGATGGAAGCAGGAACTCTGGAAATCCAAATCAGGAAGCATTGGATGTGTACAATGAGTTCCGGATCGAGCTTGCACGCAATGAAGAATATACAACGGTCTTTACCTATGATCGAAAAAGACAGATACTGGAAATTGACAGAACCTGGAGCGGGGTGCAGCGTGATGTTGTATGTACAAGAAAGCTCCAGATCACAGATGACAGACAAAATCTGAAGCTGCGTTTTATCCTGGATCGAAGCTCCATAGAGCTTTTTATCAATGATGGAAGCAAAACTGCGACTACCGTGATCCCAACACCAGTGGAAGCAGATGAGATCCTGTTTCACAGTGACGGAAATGCTGTGATCCAGGTTGAGAAATATGATATTGTGTTGTAGAAGCCTCTCAAATATTGACAATTTCTCTATTTTTGTATAACATAGGGGAAGTTGCTTACGCCGGATCAGGAGTTATTCGTATCTCCTGATCCGGCATATATTTACAGGAGAGGAACACAGGAATGTTTTATCAGTTAAAAATCACAAGAAAAGGAACGAAACCGCCGGTATGGAGACGTTGTACTGTTGCGGCTGACGTTACATTTGCAAATATGGCAGCCATGCTTGAAAAACTGGTTCAGTATCCGGCAGGCAGCCTATATGAGATTGAATTTTTTCAGAAAAAAGTACAGATCCGTGAGAACGGTGACGGAGAAGCGAAGAATAATTTCACATTATTAAATGCAGGCGAGACAGAGACTGCAGAGCTTATGGATTCCGAGAAATGGTTTACCTTCCGTCAGTATGGTGCGGATAAGGAAGCTCCGGAATACAGAGTCGATATTGAGAAGAAAGACGAGGGAACAGCAGAAGCTCC
>OLQB01002490.1_pt1 | contig 11868 bp, 11 predicted proteins | sample 1672681 | NCBI WGS metagenome assembly OLQB01 (sample SAMEA3136713, study PRJEB25190) | human gut metagenome | reverse complement strand
GCAGGACGTGGACGTCGCGACGGCCAGCCTGCGCGCGACGTAGAGCTGGCGCACCGCCTCGACCCAGCCGTCCTGCGACTTCGGCACGGAGCAGCCCCTCCCGGACGCCGCCTTGCGCGCCGCGCGCTCGGCGTCCAGCGGGTCGCTCTTCCCCTCGCCGGGCCTCACCTTGTCCCTCTTGGGCCTGAGCACCTCGACGACGTTGTACCCGAGCTCCACGAGCCTCCTCGTCAGCCCGGCCCCGTACGATGCCGTGCCCTCGACGCCGACGACCATGCAGCTCCCCGGGTCGCCTATCGCCTCCGCCAGCCTGTCGTAGCCCTCGGGGTCGGCCCCGAAGCTCCCGCTCCAGATCTTCCTCCCGAGGCCGTCGAGCAGGCACAGGACATGCACGTCCTTGTGCGTGTCGACGCCCGCGATGACCGTTTCGCCTTCCATTTTCGCTCCCCTCGGTCTGCCGCCTGCTCCGCGCCCGGGTCTCCCAGACATTGCACTGACGGGAGCGCTACAATCCAATTGGCTTGTCCGATTGTCCGCGCTCATGCTCCTATTAGGTCATGGCAGGACTCCGGGACGCGGATGCCGGGGCGAGACAGGTCGGATTTGAGGACGGCCGAAGAGGCGTCAGCAGGTCAGTGGGTCATCGTCCCGGCATTCAGCATCAGGGTAGCGCTGCGACGCGGAAATCGCGCGCCGTTGCCGCGCCCCGCAGTGCCCGCTTCCCCCGAGAACAATTATCAGTGCAGGTAGCCGACTTGCGCATTCCGTGAAATGCAGGGCATGGACGGCCGTTCCGGGTCCAGCCCCGTAATCCGGCATAGTTTTGAAATGACATTAATTCACTAACAGGTAAACTAGGTAGTTCTAGCGCCTTGTCGCTGACTAATTTCCGATTTCCAACCAGTTGCACAAAACATTTGCTCGCAGTCTCGTCTCGGCGCACTTCATTGCCTCGGATTTGGCTTTATAGCGAATCCCTAAACGGTCGCAGACGCTTCTGACTATGGTATCTAGCTGCTTTGAATCGTTGAGCATATCGTGAGTCACCAAGAATACATCGAATCCCATGCTCTGCAACGCAGTCATGCGCTCCGCATCGTGGTCAAGTATTGCACCCGAGCCATGAATGACTTCACCTTGGATTTCGATAATTGCACCTTTCATAAGAATCGGATTTACGATCACGATATCGCCGTAGCAGACCTTTTGACCTGCAATGCTTTGCGCCGAAATGGAAAGTGGGGTCAAGTCGTTGGCATAAACGTTCGTGAAGCCCGCGCCGCCAAGACGCCGCGGACGGTTTAGAAGCAAGATTCCTGCAACCTCGAGCGGAGACGCGGCAATGCCGATAACCTGCTGAGCGGCATCATAGAACTGCTTTCCCCACATTTGACTTTTGACCTTGTCGGCGAATTGATGCAAGTCGCTTAATTCGATGAGTGGCTTTCTCATCCAGAGAGAGGTTCCTTTAAGCTTCGTAACCTTTCTACTATCCTCATGCCGGTCCGTTTGCCCTTCGTTTTCCGAGGCCTTTACGGTTACACGGGCATAAACCCGTTTCCAAGGTGCCTCGTCTTCGCCTTCATCAAGTTCGAATAGATCTTGCGTACTGCTCTGGTGAATCTCTTTTGCCGCCATTTTTAACTGTATTTCGGCAGCAGGGGTCGGATCGAAAACAGAAAACCAGCCGCAAAGTTCGTACATAGCGAGTACGAGATCTATTTGGGACACAAAGCGTGTCATGGTAAATAACGTGTTAAGTGGATTGGTGACGCTAAAACCTACATGAGTATCGATCGTGGTGCCAACATCCGATTCCCCTTCCCAGCGAATAGTGGAGCGTAGGCCCGAGTGGTGATTGCAACAACCTGGTGAGGCAACGGCGATGATGGGAGTCTTAAGAACATCGGTTACGAAGGGTGAATGTGCTAGAGCTCGCCAGCCGTCTTCTGGGCTTGACAATCGCGGGTAGAGATCGCGCACCTGGGGCGGGCAGCGCCAATAGCGGAACGCGGTGTTTGCACAGATGATCTCGTCCATGTTGGTCTCCCCTAGTGTCGGGCGTGAGCCATGCGGCTTGCGAGTCCGATTATCTAGGTGCACATCATGCGGGTAAGTACCGGAAGCTGACCAAATACTGACCAAAAGCTTGACGGGTTTTGCTAAATAGTTGAAGCGCGTAGTAAAACCGCAGGTGCTTGCTCAAGGCTTGAGGATCCCTGCCTCCATAATTGCTCGCTAATTGAGTGAATAATTCAACGAATGAACGTAATCATTTTGGGGAAAACGTTCGATGACGTCAGCAAGGTGGATATGCATTGAAAACTTGACGACGCCAACAGATGGCCAAGGATTGGCCGCGAATTTAAAATCGAAGGCAAAAAGTTCTTGGAAAACCGGGCGCGGCTATGTTAGTATCTCTTTTGCCGAAAGGCGACGGGCGATTGGCTCAGGGGTAGAGCATATCCTTCACACGGATGGGGTCACAAGTTCGAATCTTGTATCGCCCACCATCTAAAGATCAGGTCAGAGGTTTAGAGCCTTTGACCTTTTTTATTTTTGAATCCAAGAGTGATTCTAAAAATTAATTGGGGCTAACAGAATCGCTATTCTTGGCAAGAGTATACGCAAGGTTGCCAGACGAGGTCTTCGATGCTGCAGTGTAAGGTTTTTGCGAGTGCCAATGCCGAGGATACCGAGTTCTTATAGCGTCCAGTTCATCACTCCGCCCGCTGTCCTAGATAAACTCCCCAGTCTTTAGGTCAACGAAGTCCGCATGCTTTATCTTTCCGGAGAAGCCACTCCCCTTGTACTTTCCTGCATAGGTCTCAGAGTCAAACTTGAACGAAATGTAATAAAGCTTTCCGGTCTTTGTCTTCCTGATCAACCCGTTTTCCAACATGTAGCTCAGTACCCTCTTATGGCTTTCTTTATCGTTGCCGTTTAAGTAAAAGCAACAGACACCTTGTTTCGAGCCCGCCGCGATGAGCGTTTCGGGATTGGAGTATTTGGCTTCTACGACGACGCCATCAAGAACTGCGGTTCCGACAATGTCGTCCATGAGGGCGGTTTTGAATGGAGAGAAGAAGAACATCCATTTGCCGCATTGGACGGGATCTATGTCGTGGATTCGTTCCTTGTTGATAAACCAGATCCATGAGAACGATTTGACCCTGGCAATCGAGCCGGATTCGTTAAGAAGCGTTTCTTCGACGGACGGTGTTAATTCCTCGTTGTTGCCTGTGTTATTTGAGCTTGCCATTTCATTTATCCTAACATTCGCCCTTAATAAAGCCCCTCATCAGCAGTCTCGAGTGCTTGTATCGCTGCACGTTTGAGCTCATTGAGATTTTCATAGCCGCTTCCCGACAGCGGGACTATGCGCACGTTGAATGAGTCGCCGTATTTATAGTCGGCATACACATCGCAATTGCCCCTACCGAGAAACTGTATGGCCGCCCGATCAATTGCCTTTGCGCTTTGGCCTACGTAGTACAGATCTTTGGTTGCATTATGGGCAATGAAGATGCCAGTAATTTCGCCTTGCTGTGTCAGGGCCTTTCGCTGAGCCATAAACTCTTCGGCGCTTGTGACGATTTGCGGATCATCTTCTAGGAGGGATTGGCGTAGTTTAAGAAGTGCTTCTTGCTGCTTCGAAGCGATCAAGATAATTAGGAGCCCATCCAAAAACAAGAATAAGCCGAAAAATATCATGGGGAAAGACGGCATGCGATTTACTCCAACGCTGAGCAGCCAAGCTATAAATGGGCTGCCAAGGGTAATTATTAGCCCGCTAACGCAAATGACCTTTCCTGCCTGAATTTGCCTTCTTGGAGGGGCTGATGCGACGGTTTTGATTTGATAGTACTTCCTCATGGTATGACTCCAGTGAAATAGGCAATTGGGTCCAAATGATGCTTTATAAACGGCAGTATTTGAATTGCAATTATCTAATCGCTCTGGCAGATGGGGTGTAAGGCTCACCATCGGTAACAGATCGAGAGGCAGTCGAGCTGAACAAAATAGTGCCGTCGCAGCGATGGCTGATGCGGCACCAATCTCTAAGAAATTGATTTAGTGGAAGGCTAAAGACTTCTGCAATAGCTGCTTCACCTCTCCCTTGGTCTAGCTTTAACGGGACCTTAGCAGCGATATGCGGTAGCCAGGAGCGCTGTTCCTAGAATGAAGAGCGTTAAGGGCGCGACGATCCAGTTGTTGTCGCCGGTCTTGGGGAGTGTCGCAGTGGTTGCGGTTGCGGTCTTGGGCCTGGAGGTCTTGGTCACCGTAGTCTTGGTCGTTGTGTTTGTCTTGGGCATCGTAGCCGTTAAGCTCCAAGTGGTCGGCATCGGTCCAGGCCCAGTCGGAGCCCGATACACTGCGAGCCGGACCCCGGCTGTCAATCAGAGAAAGGAAGGGACGCTTTGTGGCCTTCACATAGCGTCCCCTCCTCAAGTTATTGTGTGAATATGATTTGAGCATACGGCGGAGCCTGGATCCACTATGCTCCAACTTGGCTACAAATCATAATTCTGCAACGTCGAATACTTGATAAGCGACTGATAACGCGGATGTCCCGATTGAACAGCCCGCTTGTAAAGCTTGATATATTTTTCAAATCCCTTTTGAACTGCAAATTCATTTCCGCGAAGAGCCTGATATTCGTTCTGGCGTAAGTGTGGACGCACCTGTTGATCTATATATATTGGTTTGTCTACAACAACGGCTTTCGAATAATCAATTCCGCATTTATTTTTGGCATCGGTAAAGAATGCGTGCCCATGGCGAATATGCGAGCGAAAAGGTATGGCCCACGTATGACCTTCGATTTTGACCAAAAAGACAATGTAAGGACGATTTTGCTTTTGTTCCATCTCTTTGAACGGCGGGTTTGGATGATCTTGGTAAAACGAGTTTGTCAAAAAGACGATGTTAGAATTCATGCAGACCCTCCGAAAAAGAAAATGCCTCCAACCCAAAGAGATTGAAGGCATCTTCTCAGTGGGCTTTCTTTTGATTTCGTTGGTCGCGCCCTACGACCAAAATCTTCTCAGTGGGCTTTCTTTTGATTCCGTTGGTCGCGCCCTACGACCAATTTCTGATTTAAGTATACCCAAGCAACGGAGGAAATGATTGGGATTTCGAAATATGAAGGATTAAATTAGGCCTGAATTAGGCCGCTCAATCTTGACCGTACATATCTAGAAATCCAGATTCACCTAGACAATTAACTTGTATTCGCGCCCAATCGTACTTATCACAAACAGAAGTATCCATACAAGCCCCCATTGACCTTAGCTTTCGCTAACAAGCAGCTCGGCATCAACTCAGTTTTGCCTCGTCGTCGGCGTCGAGCCCTTCGGCCTTCTTGGCGATATCAGCCAGACCCGGATTCATCTTTTCGCAAGCGCCGTCCACGATCTTCTTCAAGCTTTCAAAGAAAGAGAAGGCTTTGCGATCCTGTTTAAGTTCAGTCGTGGGCTCGAGGGAAATCGTCGTAGGTTCGTCGATTCCAGCGAAAAGGGCCGAGTACAACTTCCCTACGTTCAGCTTCGGGTCTTCGACATCAATGGAAAAGCCGTCAACACCCTCGATCGCGATCTTCCCATCCTTCAGCCCGACCTTATATGCCTTCTGAGCCATAGCGTTTGAGTCGTTTCCTGACAACGTCAGCGCCTCCTTCAACGGTCTTGGCCACAAGGTCGAGCACCTTGTAGTCGTCGCATTCGTATTCCAAAGCCCCACTCTTCACGTCAATTATTCCATTTTTGTCGCGTGCGAGAACGATGACGTTATCGACATCGAGGTTTACGACAAAGAGCGGGTTGTGCGTAATCATCAGCACCTGCCGGTTGGCGCTCATCCTCTTAAAGGCGCCAAGGACGTGCTCCTTAATCGCTACTTGCGAGATTTGATCCTCCGGCTGGTCGATAATATAGATCCCTGGTTTAGCGTCCTCCTCCGCCAAAAGGTCGAAGTACAGGGTCCCGTACAGGCCAGGCGACGGTTCGGCGTCGATGCCTATGGACTTGTTGGTGATTTTCCTTCTCTCGGTTACGCGGTCAACCACCGCATGAAGCTTGTTGCGAATCTGATCGTAGCACGTCGTCATGGAGGGTTTTTCACCTGTTACGGCTGCAACAATTTCCTCCGTAGTCAGCTCGGTCTCGGACTGAATGCCATCCAGCAGAAGCGATAGCTTAGGCTTGTTAAACACCTCCCTAAAGACCTTATTGCAGTAGCTTATGTCGGTACTACCAGAAGTGAGCTCGGAGACAAATATGAATTTCCCCATAGGATTGGGAACCCTAATGTCAACAGGAACGGCATACTCGAGCTTCCTGTCGCGTCGTTTTGCGGCAAGCAACACTGCGTCGGCAATTTTCCCAGAGACATCGTCAAGAGTCGACGAATAATCATCGATAGTTTTCTGCTCGTCAGTCTTCCTCTTCGAAAGAACTCTGCGCTCCTCGCTCGCAGTGCCCTTGACTGCTCGGGTCTTCACGTCGTCGCGTTCGTAGACTAGCCTATGCTTCTCGACAAGCTTGAGAAGCCTGGCCAACGCCTCCATTGCATCGGCATGGGCCTCGGCAGCCTCAAGCCCCATCTCTTTGAAAAGTCTCGAGTAATCTGCTCTGGCGGTGACAAGGTCGCTCCTGCAGGAGAGCAACTTGGAGCCGAGGTCATCGATGTCCTTAAAAGAGATCTTCTTCGAATATTGGGAGATGGTAAGCATCTCGGACTTTGGTAGGTCGCGCAAAACCACCTCATGCTTATCAAGTCGACGGAGCGCATCGTTGAAGCGCGCTTTCGACTCTAGGGCGACAACGCACTCGTCGAAGAAGCGCTTAAGCGAATCTTTGATAGAGTCGACATCAACATGGGATTGAAAATACTTACCAAAATAATCGTCTTGCCCCTGCCCCGAATGCAGCTCTTCGAGGGTTTTACGAACGCTGTCTTGATCGTCGAACTTGAACTCAGCCGCATCTGGGAGAAGAGTATCGACGCTTATGCCCTCCTTCGCGCAATAGGCCTCGTATCCGTCGACCAACTTGGAATCGCCCACATGACGGCAACCGGTTATGCGGTGAATCATCATCGACTTGCCTATAGAGTTGTCGCCGATAATCGCATTGATTCCGGGCGAAAGCGGTATGTCAAAGCACTTGCCGTCAATTGAGAGTTCAAGCGAGTCGAGCTTCGAGGAGCTGGCGCTGAAGAACGAGCAGTCGCCGACCTTGATTCTCGAGGGGTCGGTGATTGCCATGAGCAGACCTTCGAAAGTTGGCAGGCATTTCAGGCTGGAGAATGAAATCTCACCGCCTTCTTTCCCTGGATATGTCGCCCAATCATGGCAATCGCTCCCGACAACAAACGGAACGGCATCTTTGGGATAGGTCTCGATGAGCCTCTTGATGTCGAGTTCTCGCCGCTTGTTGCGAATTTCGACCGCGTCGACAAACTCGGTCAAAATTACTTCGCTGGCGCAATTCGCGCCGAGACTGCTCACGTCCCGCTTCGCTTCCTGGCCGGCCGATTTTTCGTGTCCGATGAGGACGGCGTTGAGGCCGATGTCCCTCAGGACCTTGGCGAAACCGTCTTCGGTGAAAGCGCCATTATTGAGATCGTCGTAGCGCGGTTTCCCGTTCTCATCACAGACGACCTCGGCGATGCCGCCAATCAGATCGGGGTGCCGGTCATCGAAGATGGCAACGATATGGACGACGGTCGGCTTCTTGCCATCGGCGCGAATCGATACGCTGAACTCAATACCAGGAAGCACTTTGTTTAGGCAGCCATCCCCCTCCCTCTCCTTCAAAGCGAAGTAAAGGTCTTTGTCAAAGCAATCGTGGTCGGTGATCGCGCACATGTTGATGCCATGAGCCTCCAAACCACGAAGCAGCACGTTAACATGGTCTTTGTCGCAATCGGAAAGTTCCTTCTTGCCTTTGTCCTTTGTGACGACACTTGCAGCAGAATGGATATGCAGATCGATTCTGGTTGGCTTAGTTACTATGCGTTCCAATTGCACCTCCTATGCTGTCAAGGTGAATTGCATATCGCCCAACGTTGATATCAGATGGCCCATTGCCCGTCTTGTGCGATGGGCCGGTTTATGATCCTCTCAAGCAAAACTCCTTCGTCCCTATGTTAATCCCATCCCTCGATGCGGGTTAGATGCTAATTGGCGCCTAACTTCATTGCTGACAACCTCGATGTCAGCGGCTTCCTCCCTTGATTGTCAACTTCGCCCGACACCCCTCCAAAAAAATGCTTCCAATCAAATGCGCATGTCGCCCATGCATGTTCCATGCGTATCTAAATCTCACAGCCAATAAACGTATGCTAAGCGTAGTTCGGAACAGAGTTTTTAGGGGCGATCATATTTTGAAGAAAGGTACTCGGCTCCATTCCCAGTGCGAAAACGCACATGGTTAGCACGTCAGATGTTGCATGCGCGAAAAGGGCAACGCTCCCTATCCGGGAATGTTGCCCTTAAAGCCTCAACAGAGTTCTTGTATTGCAGCTAGGTACGTCGCGCAGTCTCAGCAGCGATATGCGGCACCAAAAAGTGCCAATCCCAGCAGGAAAAATGTAAAGGAAGCGGCGATCCAGTTGCAGTCGCCGGTCTTGGGGAGCGCCGCAGTTGTTGCGGTGGCAGCCTTGGGCTTGGAAGCTTTGGCGACCGTAGTCGTGGTCGCTGTCGTTGTTGTCTTGGTTGTCGCGGCCGCGGGTTTCAGCGAGGGATTTGCCGTGGGCCCCGTGGTGGGCTCTCCGGCAGCGGGGCTAGCATCGGCGGAAGGCTTGTCCGCGCCATCGCCCGGTACCTCGCCCCTGTCGGTCTCCCCCGCCGGAAGCGTGGCACCCTCGGGCTCAACCACCACATTCGGTGCCACCGCACCGCAGGCATCCATCACGCCGCTAGCACCAAAGGCCCCACCGGCAGGCGTCACAAACCGAGCGGACACAAGCGACCCGCCCGTGCACGCTACGCCGCTATCGGCACCGGTCGCATCGAGCCACGAGGCGTCGACGGAAAGCCGACAGCCCGCCGCGCCATCGCCTAGGCCAGCATCCTGCAGATACACACCGTAAGCGCGCACGCCCGCTCCGGACCCGGCGCCCGCGGCAACGACGCGTCCGCCGCCGCGCACGACCATGTCGCCTGCGATCACGCCGGCAACCGCCTCGTCCGTAATATCGGCCCCGTCTGCTCGGGCATCGACGGTGCATCCGTCCACCACGAGCGCCCGCGAAACGTGGATCCCGCACTGCGAGCCCGTCGCCGTCAGGGTCCCGGTACCGCGAAGCGTCAGGTTGCCTCACACCTCCATGCCGCACAACGTGATGTCCGCATCGGGCGCAAGCGACTCCGTCACGGAGTTCTGCCCGGCAAGCGTCAGCACCAGGTCGCCCTCGGCGCCAATGGCCTCGCCCGCGTAGCCGTTAAGCTCCAGGTGGTCGGCATCGGTCCAGGCCCAGCCGGGGCCCGACACGCCCGGCTCGTAGTACGTCGCGCCCGCGATGATGAGGCTCTCCGCGCTCGCGGCATAAGAAGGCCCGCCCAGCAGAACGCATAGGCAGGCCATGGCAACAATCGCAATGTGATGACGGCTGGTGTGGGACTCGGCAGCAAACATACCCGCTCCGATCTTCGCAGGAGCCAATAGAATGTGCACCAGAAAATGCCCTGGTAGCAGCAGTTATTAGTTTAGCGAGATCAGGCTGTAAACAAAGGAAATGTCCCTGAACAGTGTCAATAATTAGGTGTAAATCGTTTTGCCAGTCGGTGAAAGGATGGACTCGGGTTGAGCCAGACGTACTATACCAACAAGCTATTGAACGACTTTGCTCAATCACATGCCTGTATCGGAATCTGCCGATATACGTTGAGCCCTTTCGTCCATCTCCTCAATAGCTTCTTTGAAGTCATTGCGAATCCATTCGGTCCTCAATTGTCCCATGCGTGATTTGGATCCGGCTTTGACTAATCTGTCGTCAATGCTTCTTAACCATTCAACAGCTTCGGTTAAGCTCTGTCCATCTGAGTACCTCTTTATGTTTCTATTGAAAAATGAATGTAGAGACATTTGAGAAGCTGCGGTTCCTTCATAGATTGACGCAGCAACATATTCAGCTGGTACATTCAAAATCGTCCTTGAGTACCCGGACTGCATAGCTTCTTTAAATAGGTTGGAGAGCGTATTTCCTGTATCCCCATCAACATCGGACAACTCTTGCCTGATGCGATTTATTGCTCTTTCACTTTCCTCTTTTTCAACGTTTGATATAAGCTCATCCATGATTTGATCAGCGTTCATACCGTAAAAGTCATCGGCCATTGCCCGCTCTTGCCTTAATATGTCCGCGTTGCACTTAGGGTCACGATTGGCGGCTAGCCGAAGCGATTCGAGAAGCTTCTCGCGAAATGATTCATCCCAGAATCCAAGATCAATTAGATTAAGCGCAATCCTGATAATCTTATAAAACCAAGTTAGAGAATACTGTCCCTCAGTTAAAAGTATTTCAAGTTGGTTCGCTAACAATTCAACCTGATCATCCTCCAGCCAGGGCAAAGCAAACCATTGGTTTTCTATGTCTCGGGCCTTGAGATCCGCGGAGGATTCTGGGTTTTTGGCTAGAACGAACTCCTTGAAAGAGTTCTCGATAGCATTAGGGCTTACTTTCCCGCCTTCTATTAAGGGGGCAAGAGCCTTTGATACCAGTAAATAGTTTTCGTATTCAATGACCTTAGAATTATCGATCATGTTCACAGCTTTGTTTGAGGTATCGGGCTTTTTGGAAGTATTTCCTGCCGATGCCAGGACTGCATAACTAATAAAATCCGAGAGTGCTTGGGCTCTTCCGCATGATTTTACGGTCTTATCGACAAGAACTGATGTGCCCAAGACGCAGTTAATGGTTGGAATTGATCTGGATAAAGCCCTTACATTAATGGCGGATCCTTTAATTCCATCAATAATTGCGTCATCAATATCAAAATCAATATGTTCTGGAAATTGCAGCTTGGGTTTAACTAAGCCCCGATAAAGTGCCTGAAGATCAGGCTCAAATAGGATTTGACCCATAATCGCTTTTTCGACAGAGCTCTCATCCTTAAATGACAGTGGCTTATTTCTGACAAGCATTACATGCCAGCCATGATTTTCGACCATATTATTTACGAACCCAAGTAATACTCGATCGTCTTGAGCGAAACGGCTTCGTTCGCAATCATCAAAAATCACGAGAACTTTCTTCATGTCGAGTAAAGGCAGTAACAAATCTGGTTTTAGAGTTAACTGAATTCCAAGGTCTTCGATTTTTTCGCTTAATATTGAGGAACCAGCTTTAATAGTGTTTTTCACTAAAGCGCTTATCGCGGCACCCACACCGTGTGCAACCTTATCAGATAAAGGGAGACAGGAAGCGATAACCCGATTGAGAACCTCGTCATAATCGGACACACCAAATAGCGACACGCGACATGTCTTTACGTCTATTCCTTTTAGAGCAGCTTTAAGATCGTTCTCACAATAATAAGTCTTGCCTGAACCCCATTCGCCATGCAGGACTAACGCTTGAAGACCAATGGAGTCGCATTGCATGTAGCTTTTAACTGCCTCGGTGATTTCTTTGGCTTGCATTGCGTGTTCCCCAATCGGTCATTCCCGGATTTGCAGCATTTGATCAAGTGTTTACTGATTCAATATATTTAACAGCTAATGTTTTTTCGGAACTAATGCTATCAAATAATAATTTATTTGCAGTAGCGTCAGTTCCTGTAGCTGTAGTATAAGTAATAACAGATAAATTATTTTCTTTTAATTCATCTTTCGTAGCAAGATTTGAAATATCAGGTAATTC
>OLQB01002470.1_pt1 | contig 11921 bp, 8 predicted proteins | sample 1672681 | NCBI WGS metagenome assembly OLQB01 (sample SAMEA3136713, study PRJEB25190) | human gut metagenome | reverse complement strand
AAAAGCTCCCGGCCCTTTCACGATCTTGATTATCGCATCACCCTGTGCAAAAATTCCACTTCCTCTGCGTCAGTCAGCAGACCGCCCGGGCTTCCGCCACCCCGTCCTTTCAGCGGATCCGGATCCGGGTACCACATTCATAAGGAGCTTCCATGCGTAGACGCCTCTTGCCGAACCTGCTCATCGCCCTCATCGTCATCATCCTTGCCGGCGGAGCCTACACTTTTCTCAAGGATATGGACGGTCCCACTGTGACCATCTCGCCAAAGACCGACCGCATATCGCCGATGACGCAGCTGACCATAGGCATGGAAGACAAATCCGGCATCAGGGAACTGGAGCTCGGCATCCGCAAGGATAACGAGGTCAAGCGTTTCTTCCGCAAGCATTACGATGAGTACGTCAACTACCGCGAGGAAGTGGTGCCGCTCAGGGAAGCCAATCTCACCGACGGCGCCTTCGAGCTCGTCATCAAGGTAACCGACGCCTCCATGGCCGGCTTCGGGCACGGCAACACGCATACCGAGAGCCTGCCCATGCGTCTTGACGCGCAGCCCCCGCGCCTTTCCATCAAGACCCTGCCGCCCAACGTCCGCCGCGGCGGCGCCGCCGTGGTGCGCTTCACCGCTGACGAGGAAGTGACCAACTGCGGCGTCCTCATCAACAACTGGTTCGTGCCCGCCTATCTGCAGAAGGACGGCTCCTGGGTGTGCCTCTACCCCTACCCCTATGCCATGACGCCGCAGGACTACAAAAACAGCGTCCAGATCACGGCCACGGATCTCGCGGGCAACAAGACAACCAGCCACCTCACGGTGCTGGCCTATGACCGCCGCTTCCGCAATGACAAGCTGACCATTTCCGACAGCTTCCTGCAGCAGGTGCAGAGCAAGCTCGGCAATCTCGCGCCCAACGCGCCGGATCCGCTCCAGTGCTACCTGACCATCAACACGCAGGTCCGCGCCCAGAATATCGCCAAGCTCCAGACCCTTTCCCACGAATCGGCCAGCGCCATGCTCTTTGACGGCGTCTTCATCCATATGCCCCGCGCCGCCACCCGTGCCAACTTCGCAGATCACCGCACCCTCATTTATCAGAACCAGGTCGTCGGAGAGGCCTACCATCTCGGCATTGACCTCGCCTCCGTGCGCAACGCCGAAATTCCGGCAGCCAACAGCGGCAAGGTCGTCTTCACGGGTGACATGGGCGTCTACGGCAACCTCTGCCTCATTGACCACGGGCTCGGGCTCTTCTCCCTGTACGCGCACATGAACGACTTCACGGTCAAGCCCGGCGACCTCGTCAAGAAGGGCGATCTCATCGGGCATACCGACTCCACAGGCCTGGCCTTCGGCGATCACCTGCACTTCGGCATCATCGTGGGCGGCCTCGAGGTGACACCCATTGAATGGCTCGATCCCAAGTGGGTCAGGAATATCGTCAACAATATCAACGGCACAGTCCCCGCCAGATAGCTTCAGAGAACAGACTTCTCCCAGCCCGCGTCCCGGAACACTCTTCCGGACGCGGGCTTTTTTATGGCTCCGGCATGGAGGGCGAAGCCGCGGAAACAGCCTGAAGAAAAAGGCTCAGAGCGCGGGAACTGCCGGCATGCCTCCCCGTAATTTTTTACAGAGTATGCGTGTGTCCGTACGCGCGCGGAGTGCCGGACACAAACGCCATCCCTGCCATCCTGATAACTGACAGCCGGGGCTGCAGATAACAGACAGGGCCCGTCTTTTTTCTGCAGGCTTTGTGAAAACCAGGAAACCGCTGCGCACCTGAAGGGACGCACTGCGGCGTGGGGGACCGGAACGCCGGCCGGAACTCCCCCTGCCCATTTTTACCTGGCAGCAAAACGGGGCATGATAAAAAAACGGCGCCCCGGCAGTGACGTTTTTCCGGAATACAGCCGGAAACAGCCTTCCGGTTCCCCTGATGACGATGGAAGCGCGGGCCATTTTCTGATGCCCCGCCGGGAAAACATTTTTTGCCGCCCCACGGAAGACGCGGGCACACCGTACCGGCCTTCCTGCCCGCGGTGGCAAGGTGCGCGGGCATCCGCGTACCGGTCAGGGGAGAAAAAAGTTTGTCTATCGCCGGCAATCGTGTAAAATGATGGCACTTTTTCACAGGCTAAAGACGCCCGTACAGGGAAGGGGCGTCTTCCGGCCGTGGCAGCCTGTCCTTTTTTCTGCCGCGGGTTCCCTTCACCGTGCGCTCGGGATCAGGCTCTGCACCACGGTCTCCTTCTTACTGAAGCGCGCGAAAGGGAACCCCGAAGGACCACATGATCAACGGCAGAAAATCAGGCCGCAGCAGAGGCCGGCGGAAGATCTGCTGCGGGGCCGCGGCTCTCGCGTCCTGCCTCCCTCTCTGCCTGTCTGCGGCAGAGGCTGAGGATTTCAAAGAAGTCCACGCTCCCCTGACCATCAGCGGGGCGGCACACAACTCAGTGACGGCGCTTTTTGCCGTTCAGGGTAATAAGCAGAAAACCGGCAGCGCGCTCCTCCGTGGTACCCTCCCAGAAATCGGGGGCACCATTGAGAACGGTTCATCTTATAATTCCGGCGGTGCGTATTCCCTCAATCAGCCCTATTCCATCAAAGAAAAAAGCACGTTTAAAAACAACGCAGCGGCGAAGAATGGCGGCGCTCTGTACGTTGGGCCCAAAGGCTGTATCATTGGCGGAGAGTCCCTGACATTCATCGGCAACCACGCTGCTCTGGACGGAGGTGCTGCATACCTGGAATCATCAGAATCATCAGGAAGTAACTCTTTTGGCTCCGGTGCTGTTTTCACGGAAAACACCAGCAAGGGCTGCGGAGGCGCTCTCTACATCTCAGACGGAACAAAGCTCACAATTACAGGAAGCGCGTCATTCACGGGCAATACGGCCGGGGACAGGGGCGGAGCCATCTATAACGCCGGAAACCTCCTACTCGACACCACGGGCGGGGACATTACCTTCGAAAACAACAGCGCCGGAGGGAGCGCCAACGATATCCATCTCGGCCAGAGCCAGACTAACGCCCCGCTCATTACCATCACAGGTACGCACAGCGTCATCCTGAAAGGCGGCCTGACCATGGACGACACGTGGTATGACGCGGGCTCTTTTGACGGTATAACGCCTTCAGTCGACGATCTTGCCGGCCACACGCTCATCACTGTCAGCAAGGAAAATCTCCAGGGGAACCTTTCCCTGGGCGGCAGTCTCACAAGCGGCAGGTACAACAAGCTTCTTTTCGCGGGCGGCACGACGGATATCGAAAAATCCTTTACCCTCTCGGAGGGCAGCCGCCTCGTGCTCTACAGCGGAACCCTGAACGTGGGCGGGGACTTCACGGCCCAGACGGGTACTGAGACAGTGGCCGTCCGGAAGGAAATCTCCGTCAGCGGAAAAACCACCCTGCCTGAAGACTTCGGCGCATTATTCGCCGATACCGACATGCTGGCGAATGAACTGACCGGCCTGGGGAATGAACCTGTCCCCCAGCCGGACAGGGACAGCGTCATCCTGCACGCCCGCGGCGGCATCGCCTCCTCTGACGGACCGGACGGCACCCTCGGCGTGCGCAATTATACGCTGAAGATCTCCGGATCCGGCGAAAACAGCAGCGGCAGAATCGCCATGCAGAACGGCGCCCTCGAAATCAGCGGCGTCGCCATGGCCATCCCCTCCCTTGAAGCCGTGGAAGAGAACAACCTCGTCTCCATCGTGGACGGCAGCGCCGTGACCATGAATTCCCTCACGGCCGGCGCCGGCACAACCATTCTCGTGGGAAACGAAACCTCGTCCGGCTCCCTCACTGTCGGAAAACTCACTCTCGGCGGCGGCGTTCTGACCTGCGATCCCGACTTCTCGTCCGGCGGCACCCCCTCCACGGGCGAGCTCAGCTTCGTCTCCGGCGTGGACGGCACCCTCAACGCCGGCCGGAACAGTATCGTGGGACTCGGAAGCGGCAGTCTCGCGGCCGCGCAGAAAGGCCTCGCTGACTGGGAGACCAGGACCGGCGGGAGCTTTGGCGGCAGCGTGAAGGCCGTTCTCGGCATTTCCTCCCCGCAGACACTCACCTCTGCGGGCGCCATCAACGTGGACGGCTCCTTTACGTCCTCTTCCGCCCCGGCCGTATCCGGCGGCGAAGCGCGCTTCGCCGGAGACTCTCTCCTCATCACCGACGCCTCCACGGAGCGGGACGGCAGCGCGGCTCTCTCGGGCACGGGCAGCTCCGGCAGCAGCCTGACTGTTGAATCCGGGGCGAAGCTCTACATCAGCGGCGGCAGGGACGGCGATACCCTGACACAAACGTGGCCTCTGACGCCTGGAAAGGAGCCAATCTCACTCTGGACTCCGCCCTCCTCACAGTCACTTCCGCGGAAACACAGGGTGACAGCTACGTGGTCAGGCTCAGGGCGGCGGATACGCCTCTGCCTGATCCCGCGAAGGACACGGCGAAAGACGGCATCGACACAGAATCCCCCTATCCCGGCGTCCGGTTCATCTCCCGCGCCTACAGCCGTGCCTACGGCGCTCCGGGGAACGCCACTGTGGAAGGCGCAGAGCGCCTGCCCGTTCTCGGCTCCGTGCCCCAGCTCACCCTCGCCGCAAACCGCGCGGCGGGCTCAGCCGTAACGGAACGCACGTCCCTCGCTTCACCGGGCGGGGATATCTCCTCCATGACCGCGCTCTCTCCCGACAGCCGCAGAACCTGGTCCCTGTGGGTCCTGCCTCTTTACCAGAGCATAAATCATTACGGGCTCGACGCGGGCAGCCTGGATGCGGATACGTCCGGTTCCCTCGGCGGCATCACCGTGGGCGCTGACTGCACGTTCGACAGCACACTGAGGCTCGGCGCGGACCTTTCCGTGGGCGGCGGCTGGGCCGAGGGCAGCGGTGACTTCAACAGGACCACGAACAATATGAACTTCTGGGGCGCCGGCATCTACGGCGGCTGGACCAGGGGCGCATTCGGGCTCAGCGCCGACGTGCACTTCACGTCGAGCTTCAACAGCCTGAAGCAGGAGCTTCCCTCCGCCATGCGCATGGCGGATCTTGAGGCCGATATCACGGCCAGGGCGCTTTCAGCCGGAATCCGGGCCGAATACCGCCTCAGAGCGGGAAACGTCACGGTCATCCCGCACGCCGGCGTGCGCTACACAAACCTCACCGTGGACGGGTACGACGCCGATTCCGGAGGGACTGTCCTCGAGGGCGACGGCTTCAGCCAGGATCTCGTGTTCTTCCCGGCGGGCATCGCCCTTGAGATGCCCCTGGAAACGGAGAGCGGCTGGCGCTTCCTGCCCAGGGCCGACTTCGCCGTGGTCCCCGCAGCCGGTGATATCCGGGCCCGCGAGGACGTGCGCTGGACCGGACTCGGGAAAAGCTACAGCGTGTCCACCCAGGACATGGATCAGGTGAGCTACACGGCCCAGGCCGGGATCGAATGCGGGAAGGACAATTTCAGCGTGAGCGTGAACTACGCCCTCCAGGCCGGCTTCACTACCGAGGGACACTCGGTCTTCGCCGAACTGCGCTGGGAATTCTGATCCCATATCCCCCCGTGCCTCTCCTGGGCACGCGGAAAAATGACAAAAAGAGGGCGGCTTCCCGTTATGGGAAACCGCCCTCTTCATGATCCGTATCAGGAAATTTTAATTCTGCTTCGGGCCGCTGTCCGCCTGATCCGTTCTGACCTCGGCGCCGGCCGGAGTCTTGGACTCGACTTCGGGGGCCACGGGCTGGCCGCCGTCAGCGATGCGCTTCAGGAACTTGTCGCGGCAGTCATAGCTGCAGAAGTGATACACCTTGTCGCCGTCGCGCACGGTAATGCTGTCTTCGACGGACACGTAGGTTCCGCACTGGGGATCCTTCACCATCTCGCCGGACGCAACCTTCTTCGCGATATCCTTCTCGTCCTGCTTCTCGTTCTTCTTGCGCTTCTTGAGAATGTCATTGGCGAAAAGACGATAAAGAATATAGGCGGCAACGGCGATAACTATCCACTTAATCATGCGCGACTCCTTGCAGAAATAAGGCCGGGTCCGGTTCTGAACCCTCCGTCTGCCATGTTAGCACGGGAAGGCCTGACTCGTCATTGAAAAATTTTATCGTCTTCCAGACGCCATTTAAGCCGGGAAAGCAGTCTTTCCGCGCGCACGCCGCCAATCCGGATATCCGGCGCGATGTCGAGAAGCGGCACAAGCCAGAAGGCGCGGCGGGAAAGACGGGGATGCGGCAGCACACACACGGGGTCGTCAGAGACTACGTCATCGAAGAGCAGCATGTCGATGTCGATGGCGCGGGGGCCGAAGCGCAGGGCGGGGTCCGGGCTGCGCACGCGGCCGAGAAGGGTCTCGATGCCGAGGAAGCGCTTCATGAGCTCCACGGGGGTGATATCCCCGCTGACGCGCAGCATGAGGACGCGGTTCAGAAACCAGGGCTGATCCGCGTAATCCTGCGGCTCGGTACGGTAGACGGGAGAAAGGGCCGACACAACGGTTCCCGGCAGGCGGCTCAGTACGTCCAGAGCGGAAAGAAGGCGGTCCGCGGCATCCGGAGAATTGGATCCGAGGCCGACGTACACAGTATGAATGGTTTCCATGCCGGCCTCTATAGTAAGCCTGGCCGCTTCTGTAAAGCCCGGGAACAGGCAGGAGGCCGGTTTCCCCCCGCCCGTTGCAAATATGTCACGCCTCCCCTCTCAGGAAAAAAGCCCTCCGGCGAAGCCCGGGAAGAAAGTTTCACCCGGCCGGCTGACCGCCGCGGCACTCCTGCGCCATAGAGGCGCTCCGGGAAGGGGACGACATCTTCATGTGTGACGGCCGTGGAGGTTCTGCAGGCGTTTCCCGCGGAATCTTCATGCAAAGGTTTAAAAACCTATCTGGCATTTTCTCTTTTGCCCGATAAAAAGTTATGTAAAAACAGTCCGTTCTGTCCGGGCCTGCTGGCCATGCAGGGAGTCTGCCGTTCTTCCCCCTCCGCCGGGGATTTTACCCGGTACGGATCCGCATTTTCCCGCGTCCTCCCAGTTGTCCGCTTCCGCTCCGTGGTCTACTCTTCACTCAGGCGCCGTATGACGCCGGGAGGAGGCACACATGCCAGCCAAAGCGCTGCCGCCAGCGGACAGGCTCAGGGATCTTGCCCGGGAATGGTCGGATGGTCTGCTCGCCGAACGCGGGCTCTCGCGCGCCACGCACGACTCCTACAGCCGCGATGTGGGCGTCTTTCTCAGTTTTCTGAAGAAACTTTACGGCACTGGCCCCTGCTGTCCGGGGCCTTCCGATATGGATCTTTTCCTGGCGGAGCAGAGAAGCCGGGGGCTGCAGAGCCGCTCCCTCGCGCACTGTCTCTCCTCCGTCCGCTCTTTCTTCCGCTTTCTCATGGACAGAGGCGCGGCCGATACCAATCCAGCGGCTGACGAGGAAAATCCGAAGCTTCCCATGCGCCTTCCCAACTTCCTCACCAGGGAAGAGATGGACCGGGTGCTGAAGGCTCCCTCCCCTGACACGCCCTCCGGGCGCAGGGACAGGGCCGTGCTAGGACTCCTTTACGCCGCTGGCCTGCGTGTCTCAGAGCTCTGCGGCATGCAGACGGATGACTTCGACCAGGCGCGGGGCGTTGTCCGGGTCATGGGCAAGGGCCGCAAGCAGCGCTACGTGCCCGTGCACGCGGCCATGCGCGAGGAGCTCATCTCCTACCTCGCCAAAACGCGTCCCTGCTTCTCCCCGAAAACGGACAGCCTCTTCGTGAGCCGCCGCGGCCTGCCCCTCACCCGCCAGTACGTCTGGAAAATGGTCAGGAAAGCCGCTCTCCTGGCAGGCATCACGCACAGGGTCTCCCCCCACACGTTCCGCCACAGCTTCGCCACCCATCTTCTGGAAGGCGGCGCGGATCTGCGCAGCGTGCAGATGCTGCTCGGGCACGCTGACATCGCGGCCACCGAAATCTACACCCACGTGCAGGCTGGACGCCTCATGGACATTCACCACAGATTCCACCCAAGGAGCCGGGCTTGAGCATACACGATTACGAGAAGAAGGCGGATCAGGTTTCCATACCCACGGCCACGCTGATCACCTGCCACAGCAACGCGGACTTCGACGCCCTCGCCGCCATGTGCGCAGCGGCCCTCATTTACGGTCCCTGTGACGTCCTCTTTCCCGGCACGCAGGAGGCGAATCTCCAGACCTTCTACCAGGAGCTGAAGGAACGTCCCGGCGCCGCGCCGGGCTGCACCTTCCTCGATGACCGCGTCCCGGACTTTTCAAAATACGGCCGGCTTGTGGCCGTGGACACGCGCCGCCGCTCAAGGCTGCGCCATGTCTGGCCTCTCCTCGACAATCCCGGCACACGCATCGAGGTCTGGGATCACCACCCTGAGACGAGCGACGACGTGCACGCCCATGTCTGCCACGCCGAAATCTGCGGCGCCGCCACCACGCTGCTCATTGAGGAGATACAGAAGCTGAACATCGCTGTCCCGGGGGAGACAGCTACCGTCCTCGGGCTCGGCATCTATTCGGACACGGGTTCCTTCTCCTTCTCTTCGGTCACCCAGAGGGACTTCGCGGCCGCGGGCTGGCTTCTCGGACGCGGCATGGACATCAACATCATTTCCGAAAAGACGGCCTTCTCCATGACGAAGGAGCACATCCGCGCCCTGAACGCCCTCCTCGAGTCCGCGCAGACCTACCACATCAACGGCGCGGACGTGGTGCTCGCCGAAGCGACCCTGGACTCCTACCTGGACGATTTCGCCTTCCTCGCCCACAAGATGATGGAGATGGAGAAATTCGACATCCTCTTCGCCATCGGCCGCATGGACGACCGCATCCAGATCGTGGCGCGCTCCCGATCCCACGCGGTCAACGTGGGCGCCGTGTGTTCGGCTTTCGGCGGCGGAGGCCACGCTTACGCCGCCAGCGCCAGCGTGCGCGACAAGACGCTCTCCGAGGTACGCGACGGAATCCTCACCCAGCTCTACCTCCAGGAAGAAGGCGAAAAAACGGCCAGGGATTACATGTCCCAGCCGGCCATCGGTATCGAGGAGGGACACACCATAGCCGAGGCGGACGAGCTCATGCTCCATTTCGGGCTCAAGACCATGCCCGTCTTCGCACCCATGACCCGGCGCTGCACGGGCCTCATCGACAGCCAGATCACCCAGAAGGCCATCGCCCACGGCCTTGCCGGCGCCCCGCTCACGGACTACATGCGCCGCAACCTGAAGACCCTGCCCGTCACCGCCACACTGAGGGACATCACCACCGTCATCGTGGGAGCGCGCCAGCGCCTCGTGCCCATTGTCTCCGGCGGCAGCAGCGTGGTGGGCGTTGTCTCACGCACGGACCTCATCAATATCTTCGCCCAGGAACCCGGCCGCATGAACCCGACAGACCGCGCGCCGAAGTCCAGGAACATGGGCAGGACCATGCGCGACCGCCTGCCGAAGGACGTCCTCGATATTCTGGAAAAGGCGGGAGCTCTCGGCCGCAGCCGGCAGACGCCGGTCTACGTCGTGGGCGGCTTCGTGCGCGACCTGCTTCTGAAAACGCCCAATCACGACATCGATCTTGTGGTGGAAGGCGACGGCATCGGCTTCGCCAGGGCCTTCGCCGGCGTCCTCGGCGGCCGCGTGCGCGTGCACAAAAAATTCCTCACCAGCGTGGTCATCTTCCCCGGAGCCGGCGGGAAGGAGGAGCGCGTGGACGTGGCCACGGCCCGTCTCGAGTACTATGAGTCGCCGGCGGCTCTGCCCACGGTGGAGCACTCCAGCATCAAGATGGATCTCTACCGCCGCGACTTCACCATCAACGCCCTGGCCATACGGCTCGACTGCGAGCCCATGGGTGAGATCGTCGACTTCTTCGGCGGCCAGAAGGACATCCGGGACCGCGTGATCCGGGTTCTGCACACCCTGAGCTTCGTGGAGGACCCCACGCGCTGTCTGCGCGCCGTGCGCTTCGAGCAGCGCTATCACTTCCGCATCGGCCCAGCCACGGAAAAGCTCATCAAGAACGACGTGTCCCTGAAGCTTCTGGACAAACTGTCTCCCTCACGCCTCTTCAACGAGTTCGAGCACATCTGCGCCGAGGAAACGGCCATCCTCTGCATACGCCGCCTGCATGAGCTCGGTATCCTGCAGGCCATCCACCCGCAGCTCAGCATCAATCCGGACAGGAAGGAGATGCTCATCCGCACGGCGAAGGTCATGGCCTGGTACCGCCTCCTCTACATCGACGAGGAAATGCGCCCCTGGCTCGTCTACTTCCTCGTGCTCTGCTCAAGTCTCACCTATGCCGTAACCCTCGAGGTCTTCAGGCGCCTCGGCATACCCCCGGCGCTCAAAAACGAGGTGCTCGGATGCAGGGAAAAAGCGCGGAGCCTGCGCTCCTCCCTGAAACGTCTCACCGCCACACCCGGCTTTAGGGTGAGCGCCCTCTGCGCCATGCTGCGCCCCCTGCCCGTGGAATTCGTGCTCTACCTCATGGCCGACATGGAAGTGCCGGAGACGCGCCGCGCCCTCTCGCGCTACATCACGGTCTGGAGAACGGAAAAGCCGGGCGTCGACGGCAGTGATCTGAAGAAGCTCGGGCTCGCCCCGGGTCCCGCTTACGGCGTCATCCTGCAGCGGCTTCTCGAGGCAAAGCTCGACGGCACGGCGGCCAGTCCGGAAGAGCAGCTCGCCCTGGCCCGGGAGCTCACAGGCCAGGCCATGGACGGCAGGCTTGAGATTCCTGCAGACAGGATGCCGAAGAGTCTCAGGAAAGCGGAAGATGGTGACAAAAAGCAGGAGTAAAACTTGCCCAACGCGCCTCTTAGGCGTACTCTCAGCAGGCTAATAATGGCGGGTTGTGCCCGCTTCCGCTTTTTTCATGCGGAACTTTAGAGATTTTCGGGAATTTTCAGGAGGAAGGCTGGCAATGGAAAGACAACTCTGGGCGCCCTGGAGAATCAGCTACATCCTCGGCCCCAAGCCGGATGAATGCGTTTTCTGCATTCCCGATACAGAGGAAGAGGATGAGGAGCGGCTCATTCTGCACCGCGGGAAAAACTGCTTCGTGATCATGAACAAGTACCCCTACAACAACGGGCACATCATGGTCTGTCCCTACAGGCACGTCATGGATCTCGGTGACCTTGACGCGGACACCATTCACGAAATCATGGACTACCTGCAGTTCTGCACGAAAGTCCTCAAGGCAAATTTCCACTGCCCCGGCATCAACATCGGCCTGAACATGGGCGAGGCGGCAGGCGCCGGCATACGCGAGCACCTGCATTTCCATCTCGTCCCGCGCTGGAACGGCGATTCCTCCTTCCTTGCCGTCATGGATGGCGTACGGACCATGCCTCAGTACCTGAGCGACACGTACGCGGCTTTAAAGCCATACTTTAAAAACGCTCCCACGCACCGTTAGGAGGCACCCCCCATGCGCTACGTTAAGGTTCTCATTCTGGCCCTTTTCTTCTTTCTGTGCCTGGTTTTCCTTTTCCAGAATCAGAACGTGCTCTCCCAGAAACTCACGCTCGAGCTGAACCTCCTGGCCATTCCCAAGATGACCTCCATCGAGCTTCCCTTCTACTTCATCATCCTGGTGTCCTTCCTGGCCGGCTGCGTCATGGCCCTCCTGCTCCTGCTCTGGGACAGAATGCGCCTTTCCGCGCACATCCTGCAGCAGACCTGGCGCATCAGCAACCTTGAAAACGAGAACCACAAGCTCGTTGAAGATATGGGCAAGCTGGCCAACGCCGACGAGGACGACCGTCCCAGCATGTTCGCCCGCATCAAGGCCCAGTATCTGAAGGCCCGCGAAGACCGTAAGGCGAAGAAGGGACACAGGGCCGCTGCAAAGGCCGCTCAGGAAGCGGGTGCCCCGGCTGACAGCGCTCCCTCGGACAGCTCTTTCGAGCAGGA
>OLQB01002463.1_pt1 | contig 11939 bp, 11 predicted proteins | sample 1672681 | NCBI WGS metagenome assembly OLQB01 (sample SAMEA3136713, study PRJEB25190) | human gut metagenome | reverse complement strand
CGCCACCTGCGGCGAACCCTGCCGTTCGGGTGCAAAGTTACGCCCTTAAAGCGGTGTGGGACAGTGGCTTGAACCGGTCAATGACTGCCAACCGGCGCAACATGCTGCCACTTGCCGGAGAAGTGATACAAGTTCCAAAATATCCTTGTTTATTTGCAGCATGATTCAAAAAACGAATGACCCAGAAATATGAGAAATGGAACTTTCAAATACCCGGCAAACGGCTTTGGCAGGCATCTGCCAAACCGGATATCCGCACTGTCGGATACCCGGTTTTCCAATGGTGCGGTGATTCACGGATTCAATGACTTCATGACGCAAGGTCGTCATTCATCCATTATCCGAATCCCGGCTTCACCATTGAAGCGGATACGTGACGAACCGGTTAAGCAGAGATACACGGGAGCGGATACATATACCACCGATTCCGCATCGGGATAAGAAAACAATTCATCAACCATTAAAACAAGTAGAACCATGAGTAATGAAATCTTCGTTGCATTCGCAACACAGAAAGGAGGTATCGGCAAATCGACCGTCACGGCACTTGCCGCCAACTACCTTCACAACGTGAAAGGTCACAATGTCGCCGTCATAGACTGCGACGCCCCGCAACACAGCATACACGGGCTGCGTGAACGGGAAACGAAACTTATCGGCGAGAGCCTGTATTTCAAGGCACTCGCGTGCGACCACTTCCGCAAGAGCAAGAAGAACGCCTATCCGGTGGTGGAGAGTGACGCGCTGAACGCCCTTGACGATGCCGAAAGGATGCTTGCCCAAGAGGAGGTGAAACCCGACATCGTGTTCTTCGACATGCCGGGGACGCTCCGGAGCAACGGCGTGGTCAAGACGCTCTCGCAAATGGACTACATCTTTGCGCCCATGAGTGCCGACCGCTTCGTCGTGGAAAGCACCCTGCAATTCGCCGTGATGTTCCGCGACAACCTCATGACAACGGGGCAGGCGAAAACAAAAGGGCTGTACCTGTTCTGGACGATGGTGGACGGCAGGGAGAAGAACGGCTTGTACGAAGTGTACGAGGACGTGATTGCCGAAATGGGCTTGCCGGTACTTTCCACCCGCCTGCCTGACAGCAAGAAGTTCCGCCGCGACCTCTCGGAAGAGCGTAAGGGCGTGTTCCGCTCAACCATCTTCCCAATGGAAGCATCCCTGCTGAAAGGCAGCGGCATCCGTGAGTTCTCGGAAGAGATAGGCAGGATTATCAAACCGCAATGAGTATGGGAAGCAGGAAAGTGAATACCGAAGGCATCGACGAGGAACTGTTGATAGCCTCCATCGGCAGACGCAGGCAGGAGGTGACTTTGCGCCCCGCGCAGGAAATATCCACTCTCGCCCCTGCCGAAGAAAGCGTCCCGGAAACGGAGCAGCCTCCCGCACCATCCCCGGTAAGGGAGAAGCCGCAAAAGGAAACGGGACGCCGGAAACGGCAGGAGGACGACTATCCTGAATTGTTCCTTCGCCGCAACGAGATAAAAACCCGCCAGTGCGTCTATATCAGCCGCGATGTCCACAGCAAGATTCTCAAAATCGTGAACGACATCGCGGGACGGGAAATTTCGGTAGGCGGCTACGTGGACACCGTGTTGCGCCAGCATCTGGAGCAGCACAAAGAGAGAATAAACGAACTATACAAGAAACAACGTGAAGATTTAATTTGAATATGAAAAGAAAAAAGAATAACTATCGTGCCTTTCTGAAAAAGTCGGGCATCAAAGCAAGGGACGGAAAACAAGTGTACATCAGTCAGGCAAACCACCGCAGGATTACTGCTATTGTCAATTTCTTAGGCAACAATGACCTGACCATCGCCGACTATCTGGAGAATGTATTGAACGGGCATTTTCAGAACTACCGTGATGAAATCAACCGGATGTTTGACGCAATCCCCAAAGTAGAGCTATGAGCATGACGGATATTTTACTGACCGTATCGGTCGGCTGCAACCTGTGGTTCCTGTTCATGCTGTTCTACGACCGCATCATGGAAACGAAACTCTTCCGCTTCTTTAGAAGCATTGCCGATTTGTGGCGGTCGCTGGGCGGTACGGCGGCAAAGCAGGAAACGGTACGGGAAAAACCTATCGCAGAAACGACGGACATCATCGGCAAGAGCCGTTTCAAGATGGCGTCAAACCGGACAACCGCTGCCATACCGACGCAAGAAGCTGCCACTTTGGAAAAAGGCATTGAGCTGTCGGAGGAAGAGGCTACTTTTGACGACGCAAACATGGAAACCGCGTTCCACCCGGCACAAGTTCCGGAAGAGAAGCTGGATGAAACTTTCACGAGCATCCCGTCTTCGGAACTGGTGTTCGGAGAGAATGAGCCGGAGGACGAAGCACCCGACGCGCCGCGAGCATCGGGAAGCAGTTTCGACGAGATAGACGATGCGGTCAAGACCGCCAAGAACCCGGATGCGACGGAAACTGAACGGGAACAAGCGGCAAAGGTGTTCACCGACATGGAAGGGACGGAACTGTATGAGAAGCTGATGGCAGGCTCATCCGAAATGAGCATCCGCATCAAGGGGCTTATTGAAATCCGGCTGAAGAAACCGAAAAAGGAATTTACAGTGCCCGACAACATTGACGAGTTTGACATCCGGGACTATGTATAACGAAAAAGCAATGAAAGTGAAAACGTAACATCCATCAACGCGGCACGGCGGTACAAGGTACAGCCAATCCGCAACGGACAATCCCAAGTTCGTGGAAACAAACGGGGATACCACTAAACCAAAGAAAGTAATCCAGTATGAACCGCCCGACAAAGGACTATCCACCCTTTGGACGGCAAAAAACAAGAACAGTTTATGAACAAGAACAACAGACAGAAACTTATCCTTTCAGCGGCACTTATCATCGCCGCAACCGCCTCCGCTTTCGCGCAGGGAAACGGCATCGCGGGCATTAACGAAGCCACCTCTATGGTGAGTTCGTATTTCGACCCCGGCACGAAATTAATTTACGCCATCGGCGCGGTCGTCGGGCTTATCGGCGGCGTGAAAGTGTATGGGAAATTCTCATCGGGAGATCCCGACACGTCGAAGACCGCCGCCTCATGGTTCGGCGCATGTATCTTCCTGATTGTCGCCACCACAATCCTGCGTTCATTCTTCCTTTAATAATAATGTATGGCTGAATATCCGATAAACAAGGGTATCGGTCGTCCGGTCGAGTTCAAGGGCTTGAAGGCTCAGTACCTCTTCATCTTCTGCGGAGGTCTGCTCGCCTTGTTCGTCCTGTTCGTCATCCTCTACATGGTCGGCATCGACCAGTGGATATGTATCGGCTTCGGCGCGGCATCGTCCTCCCTCCTTGTATGGCAGACCTTCGCGCTGAACGCCCGGTACGGCGAACACGGGCTGATGAAATTAGGAGCGGCACGGAGCCATCCCCGATACCTTATCAACCGGCGGCGGATCACCCGACTGTTCAAACGACAACGAAAGGAAGAAAAGCAATGAGGAATACATCGAAAATGACAACACTGGAAAACAAGTTCCCGCTGCTGGCGGTGGAGCACGGCTGCATCATCTCCAAAGACGCCGACATCACGGTGGCTTTCGAGGTGGAACTGCCGGAGCTTTACACCGTGACGGGTGCGGAGTACGAGGCGATACACGGGTGCTGGTGCAAGGCAATCAAGGTGCTGCCGGACTTCTCCGTCGTCCACAAGCAGGACTGGTTCATCAAGGAACGGTACACGCCCGAACTGCAAAAGGAGGACATGAGCTTTCTCTCGCGTAGTTTCGAGCGTCACTTCAACGAACGCCCGTACCTGAAACATACCTGCTACCTTTTCCTGACCAAGACGACGAAGGAACGGAACCGTATGCAGAGCAATTTCAGCACGCTGTGCCGGGGGCATATCATCCCGAAAGAAATCAATAAGGAAACCGCCGGCAAGTTCATGGAGGCTACTGAACAGTTCGAGCGCATCATGAACGACAGCGGGTTTGTCAGGCTGCGCCGCCTCTCCACCGACGAGATAGTGGGGACGGAAGGCAAAGCCGGACTGGTGGAACGTTACTTCTCGCTCATGCCCGAAGGCGACACCACCTTGCAGGACATCGACCTCTCGGCGCAGGGCATGCGCATCGGCAACAACCGCCTTTGCCTGCATACCCTCTCCGACGCGGAGGACATGCCCGGCACGGTGGCTACCGACACCCGTTACGAGAAGCTCTCCACCGACCGGAGCGACTGCCGCCTGTCTTTCGCTTCTCCAGTGGGGCTGCTGCTCTCGTGCAACCATATCTACAACCAGTATGTGCTGATAGACAACAGCGAGGAGAACTTGCAGAAGTTCGAGAAATCCGCAAGGAACATGCAGTCGCTGTCGCGCTACTCGCGCAGCAATGCCATCAATCAGGAATGGATAGACGAGTACCTGAACGAGGCGCACAGCAACGGGCTGGTTTCCGTGAGGGCGCACTTCAACGTCATGGCGTGGAGCGACGACGCGGAGGAACTCAAGCATATCAAGAACGACGTGGGAAGCCAACTGGCGAGCATGGAGTGCGTGCCGCGCCACAACACCATCGACTGCCCGACGCTCTACTGGGCGGCGATACCCGGCAATGCGGCTGACTTCCCTGCGGAAGAGAGTTTCCATACCTTCATCGAGCAGGCGGTCTGCCTGTTCACGGAGGAAACCAACTACCGCAGCTCGCTCTCGCCCTTCGGCATCAAGATGGTGGACAGGCTTACGGGCAAACCGCTGCACCTCGACATCTCTGACCTGCCGATGAAGCGGGGCATCACCACGAACCGGAACAAGTTCGTGCTCGGTCCGTCGGGCAGCGGCAAGTCGTTCTTCATGAACCACCTCGTGCGCCAATACTACGAACAGGGCGCGCACGTGGTGCTGGTGGACACGGGAAACTCCTATCAGGGCTTGTGCGAGATGATACGCCGGAAAACGAACGGCGCTGACGGCGTGTACTTCACTTATACGGAAGAGAAGCCCATCAGTTTCAACCCGTTCTACACCGACGACTACGTGTTCGACGTGGAGAAGAAAGACAGCATCAAGACGCTGCTGCTGACGCTCTGGAAGTCGGAGGACGACAAGGTGACGAAAACCGAAAGCGGGGAATTGGGCAGTGCCGTGAGTGCCTACATCGAGCGCATCAGGGCAGACCGGAGCATCGTGCCGTCGTTCAACACTTTCTACGAGTACATGCGCGACGACTACCGCAGGGAACTGGCGGAGCGTGACATCAAGGTGGAGAAGGAGGACTTCAACATCGACAACATGCTCACCACCATGCGGCAGTATTACCGGGGCGGACGCTACGACTTCCTGCTCAACTCGGCGGAGAACATCGACCTGCTGGGCAAACGGTTCATCGTCTTCGAGATTGATTCCATCAAGGGTGCGCCCGTCAAGGCTGCATAAATAACTATTCCATTAGCAAGGAATTAGGCAAGTGTACATTGAAAAGACCTATCATCCGCCTACTTATCCATTCAACGAAAGACGATGGGGAGTGTAGCATGTAGGAAATCCATAAGTCAATCAGCTATCAGATTGCGACTGAATGGTGGGATGAAAAGATAGACAAAGGATAAAATCTATACTGATTGAATGATAGTCCAAGCGGTATCTGCGCGTACCTGCAACGTAAGATAGCTAAACTCGTTGTATCGTGACACTCATTTTCCAGTCTTTGAGGAGAATAGAGCATGTACTTGTCACGACGCATCTGCAATAAGCAGAAAAGGACGAAAGTCATATCCTCCTGTCTATCAGGCAAGAGTTATTATGCAAGCAAACGGGGATTGCCTAAATCGGAAAGCCACTTGTAAGGCTATGAGGTGCAGACCTCTGAATATCTGACAAGGCAACGGAGCCTCCGTAGTAGTCCGAGCAGGATAATGACCTGCACATGGCAAAGGGAGGCAGTTAATTCTTTTAATACAATTAATGAAAAATGTGTGAGACATTATGAGAAATTCAGAAAGAGTATTAAACAGTCTGGCTATACACAGCCGACAACCGAACTATAAATTTGAGCGGCTTTACCGCCTGCTCTTCAATGAACAGATGTACTATGCTGCCTATCAGCGCATTTATGCAAAGGAGGGTAACATGACCAAGGGGGCAGACAACGCCACCATTGACCACATGAGTATATCACGCATTGAAAAACTGATAATTTCGTTGAAAGACGAGTCATATCAGCCCATACCGTCAAGGAGAGTTTATATTCCCAAGAAGAATGGGAAGAAACGACCTCTTGGCATACCCACATTCAACGACAAACTTCTTCAAGAAGTTGTCAGAATGATTTTGGAAGCGATATATGAAGGTAGCTTTGACAACAATTCCCATGGTTTTAGACCCAAGCGAAGTTGTCATACAGCCTTGCTACAAATTCAAAAGTCATTCAATGGGACACGTTGGTTCATAGAAGGGGACATCAAAGGCTTCTTTGACAATATCAATCATAACACATTGATAGACATTTTAAGGAAGCGAATTGACGATGAGCGTTTTCTTCGATTGATACGCAAGTTCCTCAATGCGGGATTTATTGAAAATTGGGTATTCAACAAAACATATAGTGGCACGCCACAAGGTGGAATAATCAGCCCGATATTGGCAAACATCTACCTTGACCAACTTGACACTTATATGCGTGAATACATCCAAAAATTCAACAAGGGCAAGGAAAGAGCAGACAATCCCGAAAGGGTGAAATTTGAGTACGGCAAAAGTCGTGCAGTGTTGAAACTCAAAGCGGTAACAGACAGGGAAGAGCGCAAATCCATAGTCAAAGAAATAAAACACTTTGATAAGGAAAGAGCAAAAATTCCTTGTGGTGTGGATATGGATGCAAATTTCAGACGCCTAAAATATGTACGGTATGCAGATGATTTTCTGTGTGCTGTCATTGGAACAAAGAAAGAGGCGGAAGCCATCAAGCAGGACATCAAAAAGTTCCTTGCCGAGAAGCTTTCGCTTGAACTTTCAGATGAGAAGACACTCATTACACATGGAAGAAAGTCTGCAAAGTTCCTCGGCTATGAAATCTATATCCGCAAATCTGTATTGACCAAGAGAAACAAGGCTGGCAGATTGACAAGACCCTTTAATAATAAGGTGTACTTGAAGATGCCGATGCAAGTGATTAGAAAGAAACTCCTTGACTATGGTGCATTGGAGATAAAGATGCACAATGGAAAGGAGTTTTACAAGCCTAAGCACCGACCATATCTCATCAACAGTGATGACTTGGAAATCTTGGAAAGATACAATGCTGAAATAAGAGGTATCTATAACTTCTATTCAATAGCAAACAATTGTCATTCGCTTCATACATTCAAGTATATCATGGAGTATAGCATGTACAAAACCTATGCGTCCAAGTATAGAAATTCTGTAGTGCAAATCTGCAAGAAATACAAGAAAGACGGAGTGTTCACAGTAAGCTATAAGAACAGAAAAGGACAAACCTTAAAGAGGCAGTTTTACCACGATGGGTTCAAGCGTAAGAAACAAGAATATGGAGATTGCTATGACAGATTACCTGTTCAATACTTTTACCACGGAACAAGTCTTATCGACAGATTAAAGGCAAACCGTTGTGAATTGTGTGGAAAGGAAAACGTAAAACTTGATATGCACCATGTGAGAAAACTCAAAGACCTTCAAGGAAAGGAAGATTGGGAACGCCACATGATTGCACGCAAGCGTAAGACGATAGCTTTATGTCGTAGCTGCCATAAGAAAGTCCATTACGGTAGTATAGACTGATAGAATTAATGGAGAGCCGGATACGCCGAAATGTGTAAGTCCGGTTCGGGGGCGAGCATTTGGAAACCTACCATAGTAATATGGCAAGGCGCTGGGTGCTTAGCCTACATAACCGCGAACTGTTCCCGGTGGTGACGATTATCATCATGGAAGCCTTCATAAACAAGATGCGCAGGTTGAAAGGCGTGCGCAAGCAATTGATTTGCGAAGAGGCATGGAAGGCGCTCTCGTCGGCGAACATGGCTGAGTATTTAAGGTACATGTACAAGACGGTCAGGAAGTATTTCGGCGAGGCAATCGTCGTGACGCAGGAGGTGGACGACATCATTTCCTCGCCTGTCGTCAAGGAGAGCATCATCAACAACTCCGACTGCAAGATACTCCTCGACCAACGCAAGTACATGAACAAGTTCGACCAGATTCAGGCGTTGCTCGGACTGACGGAGAAGGAGAAGTCGCAGATACTCTCCATCAACATGGCGAACAATCCTTCAAGGCTCTACAAAGAAGTGTGGATAGGTTTGGGCGGCACTCAGTCGGCGGTGTATGCCACCGAAGTGAGCGCGGAAGAGTATCTGGTGCGCCCGTAAAAGGGAATTTGACGAATGTCGCTTTGGCAAGCGACTGGGCAAGTGTTTAAAATGCCCATTAACAACCGCTAACCGGAGGGGAAAACCCCACAAGGGAACATAGCACGCTGGTAAAGCCATAAGTCAGCCAACTGTCAGGCTGCGACCGAATGGCAAGTTAAAATGATAGATATGAGGATAAAGCCTGTATTGGTTGAACGATAGTTTGAGCAGTCGTATCCTTGGGCAATGACGGAAGACAGTTGAATAATTCTTCGGAATTATGCCGTCATGTTGCGGTACTACACTGATGAGTGATAGCAGGAGTAGCATAAACTTACCGCAAGGCAACTACCATAAGTAGTAAAGGACGAAAGTCGTATCCGACAATCTATCAAGCCAAATAGTCGTCAAATTTCTAAACGGGGATTGCCTAAACCGGAAAGCCAGTTGTAGGGCTATGGGGACTGCCCCTGAATATCCGGCATGGCAACGGAGCTTCCATAGTAGTCTGAGCAGGGTAACGCCCTGTACATGGCGAAGGGAAGCAGCTAATTAAGTTTAACAATTTAAAGGAAGATGTGAGAGACATGAGAAATCCAGAAAATGTGTTGAACAGTCTGAGTAAACACAGCGGTAACTTGAACTATAAGTTTGAGCGGCTGTATAGAGTGCTGTTTAACGAAGAAATGTTTTATGTAGCCTATCAAAATATTTATAGCAAGACAGGCAACATGACGGCAGGAGTCGATGGTAAAACCATTGACGGAATGAGCATTGACCGAGTTGAACAACTGATTGGCAGTCTTAAAAATGAGACTTATCAACCTAACCCGTCCAAAAGGACGTACATACCTAAGAAAAACGGGAAAAAACGTCCGCTTGGCATACCCTCTTTTGACGATAAGATGGTACAGGAAGTAGTTAGAATGATACTTGAAGCAATCTATGAAGGTAGTTTTGAACATACCTCACATGGGTTCCGTCCCAAACGAAGTTGTCATACTGCTCTTATAGACATACAAAGGACATTCACTGCCGTGAAATGGTTCATTGAAGGCGATATTAAAGGATTCTTCGACAATATCAATCATGACGTATTGATTAATATTCTTCGGGAACGTATCGCTGACGAAAGATTTTTGCGGCTTATCAGAAAATTCCTGAATGCCGGATATGTGGAAGACTGGGTATTTCATAGAACGTACAGTGGAACTCCGCAAGGCGGGATTATCAGCCCAATACTGGCTAACATCTACCTTGACAAGTTCGACAAGTATATCAAGGAATACATCAATCGGTTTAATAAAGGGGGGACAAGAAAAGGCGATGCTCGATACAAGCTCTACGAACAGCGAAGATACCGACTGGCAAAGAAACTAAAGAATGAGAAAGATGTAAAGGTAAGGGAACAGATGACCGCTGAAATTAAGCGGCTACGAGAAGAACGGAACAACTATCCGGCACGTAATGAAATGGATAGCAGTATCAAACGGTTAAAATATGTGAGATACGCAGATGATTTTCTGATTGGAATTACCGGTAGTCTTGAAGACTGTAAAACAGTAAAAGAGGATATTAAGAATTATTTGAATGAAGCTCTTAAACTGGAACTGTCAGACGAAAAGACACTGATAACCAATGCGCAAAAACCTGCAAAATTTCTCGGATATGATGTATTTATCCGCAGGTGTAATGATTTACGTAAGGATAAGTTCGGTAGAACTGTTAGGGCATTCGGACACAAGCCTGTCTTGTACCTGAATTTTGAAACGATGCGGAAGAAACTCTTTGATTATAAAGTCGCAAGAATAGCGGTTGTCAATGGTAAAGAGGTTTGGAAATCTATCGTCAGAACATACATGCTGAACTTGGATGACTTGGAAATAGTCAGTCAGTTCAATGCCGAAATCCGAGGGTTCTATAATTACTACTCAATAGCCAATAATAGCTATGTCATCAATTCTTTCTATCACATTATGTCATACAGTATGTATAAGGTATTTGCGAGCAAATACAAATCGTCTGTAAAGAAAATACTTCTGAAATATAAAAAGAATAAGGTTTTCCAAGTGGCATATGAAAATAGCAAGGGCAAGACACTTTACCAATCATTTTATCATGATGGTTTCAAACGCAAAAAGGTTGCAGGTAATATTCACTGTGACACTATTCCACGGACAGTTTCCATAACAGGTGGACGTAACAGCCTTATGGAAAGGCTGAAACTCCAAGTCTGCGAATTATGCGGTGCTACCGATAAACTCGAAATGCATCACGTTCGCAAACTTAAAGACCTGAAAGGTAAATCCGACTGGGAAAAGAGAATGATAGCCCGGAGACGAAAAACTTTAGCTGTCTGCTCGAAGTGTCATGCAAAGATAGACCCCGACCGAAGAATCAGACTGAATTAATTAGTGGAGAGCCGGATACAGGGAGACTTGTAAGTCCGGTTCGGAGGCGAGTACTCGGAAACCTATCATAGAAATATGACAAGGCGCTGGGTGCTTAGCCTACGCGTACACCACCGAAGAAACGGAGAAAGTGGAGGTGTACCGTCTGGCGGAGAAGCTGGGCGGCGACATCGAAGCCGCCATCCGGCAGCTTGCCGAAAGGCGGAGGAACAAGTAATAAGTAAAACAGATTCATCAATTAAAAAAAGAAAAAGCGTATGAGTATATCAAGAGTGAAAATGCTGCAAGTCAGCAAGTGCCTGATCGGATTGGCGGTCATGGTGCTGCAATCCTGCGACGTGGCGGAGAACCGCCGCGACCTGCTGTGCGGGAATTGGGAAAGCGTGGAGGGCAAGCCCGGCGTGCTTATCTACAAGGAGGGCGAAGCCTACAAGGTGACGGTGTTCCGCCGGAGCGGTCTGCGCCGCAAGCTGAAACCGGAAACCTATCTCTTGCAGGAGGAAAACGACAACCTGTTCATGAACACCGGCTTCCGCATCGACGTGTCCTACAACGAGGCAACGGACGTGCTGACCTTCTCGCCGGGCGGCGACTATGTGCGGGTGAAACCGCAGCCGGGACACCCGACAGAAGAATAACAACCACTAAAATCCAAAGTAACATGAGAACAAGAATAACAATGATTATCTGCCTGTGCCTGCTTTTCGCAGGCAGGGCAAGCGCACAGTGGGTCGTAAGCGATCCGGGCAATCTGGCGCAGGGTATCATCAATGCCTCCAAAAACATCATCCATACCTCCAAGACCGCCACGAACATGGTGAGCAACTTTCAGGAAACGGTGAAAATCTATCAGCAGGGCAAAAAGTATTACGATGCCCTCAAATCGGTGAACAATCTCGTCAAGGACGCCCGCAAGGTGCAGCAGACCATCCTGATGGTAGGCGACATCACCGACATTTATGTAAACAGTTTCCAAAGGATGCTCCGTGATGGAAATTTCAGACCAGAAGAGCTGTCGGCAATCGCTTTCGGTTACACGAAACTGCTGGAAGAGAGCAACGAAGTGTTGACGGAACTGAAGAATGTGGTGAACATCACCACGCTCTCCATGACCGACAAGGAGCGCATGGACGTGGTGGAACGCTGCTACTCCAAAATGAAGCGTTACC
>OLQB01002459.1_pt1 | contig 11964 bp, 10 predicted proteins | sample 1672681 | NCBI WGS metagenome assembly OLQB01 (sample SAMEA3136713, study PRJEB25190) | human gut metagenome | reverse complement strand
TATTAACTCCGAGATACGATGTAGTGGCACGTTTTCAAGGCGGCCCGAACGCCGGCCATACATTGGAGTTTGAAGGCCAGAAGTATGTGCTCCGTTCCATTCCTTCGGGAATTTTTCAGGGTGATAAAGTGAATATAATCGGTAACGGCGTGGTGCTCGATCCGGCGTTGTTCAAAGCAGAGGCGGAGGCGTTGGAAGCATCCGGCCACAACCTGAAGGAACGCTTGCATATTTCTAAGAAAGCACATCTCATCCTGCCTACGCACCGTATTTTGGATGCCGCATACGAAGCTGCAAAGGGCGATGCTAAAGTGGGAACTACCGGTAAGGGTATCGGCCCCACTTATACGGATAAGATAAGCCGTAACGGAGTGCGTGTAGGTGACATCCTGCATGATTTTGACAAGAAATACGCTGCGGCCAAAGCACGTCACGAACAAATCCTGAAGAGCCTGAATTATGAATATGACCTGACAGAGCTGGAAAAAGCATGGTTTGAAGGTATTGAATACTTGAAGCAATTCCGGTTTGTGGACAGCGAACATGAGATCAACGGCCTGCTGTCAGAGGGTAAGTCTGTTTTGTGCGAAGGTGCGCAAGGCACAATGCTCGATATTGATTTCGGTTCTTATCCGTTCGTCACTTCCTCCAACACTGTCTGTGCCGGTGCATGCACAGGTTTGGGCATCGCGCCCAATAAGATTGGCGAGGTTTATGGTATCTTCAAAGCATATTGTACACGTGTGGGCGCAGGTCCGTTCCCGACGGAACTGTTTGACAAAACCGGCGACCAGATCTGCACGTTGGGACATGAGTTCGGTTCGGTAACCGGACGTAAGCGCCGTTGCGGCTGGATTGACCTGGTAGCCTTGAAGTATGCCATTATGGTAGATGGCGTCACCAAACTGATTATGATGAAGAGCGATGTGCTCGATTCTTTCGAAACAATCAAAGCTTGTGTGGCATACAAAGTGAATGGCGAGGAAATTGATTACTTCCCGTTCGACATCGAAGGTGTTGAACCCGTATATGTAGAACTTCCCGGCTGGCAAACGGATATGACAAAGATGCAGAGCGAAGATGAATTCCCCGAAGAGTTCAACGCTTACCTGTCGTTCTTGGAAGAGCAACTCGGTGTGCCTGTCAAGATTGTATCCGTAGGTCCCGACCGCGAACAAACCATTGAACGCTATACAGAAGAATAATAGATTTTAGCTAATTCTTCCTAAAAGATAAGGGAAACCGTGAGATTGCTCGCCGTTTCCCTTTATTTTTGGCAAGCTATTTGTTCTGTAAAAAGAAACGACACATTATTCACTTATTTATATTTAAAAGAAGAAAATTATGGGAACAGGAATGATAGGGATGCAATGGATTATTTTTATCGGCATAGCTGTGGTCAGTTGGCTGGTACAGATGAATCTGCAAAGTAAATTCAAGAAATATTCTAAAATCCCCACAGGCAACGGGATGACGGGAGCCGATGTGGCTTTGAAAATGCTGCACGACAATGGAATCTATGATGTTACCGTTACGCATACTCCGGGACATCTGACCGACCATTACAATCCTGCCAATAAAACAGTAAACCTGAGTGAGGGCGTATACAACAGTAACAGTATCATGGCGGCAGCAGTTGCAGCCCATGAGTGCGGACACGCCGTACAGCATGCACGTGCCTATGCCCCGCTGACGATGCGCAGCAAATTGGTTCCGGTGGTTTCATTTGCTTCCAACATCATGACCTGGGTGCTGCTGGCAGGTATTCTGATGCTGAACTCTTTCCCGCAGTTGTTGCTGGCAGGTATTATCCTGTTTGCCATGACTACGTTGTTCAGCTTCATCACCCTTCCGGTGGAAATCAATGCAAGCAAGCGCGCATTGGTGTGGCTGAGCAATTCAGGCATCACGAACTCTTATAATCATGCCCAAGCGGAAGATGCGCTTCGTTCGGCTGCCTATACTTATGTGGTGGCTGCTCTGGGTTCATTGGCGACGCTCATTTATTACATCATGATATTCTTGGGACGCAGAGAATAAGAACATTCTGTTCCGTAGAAATAGAAAAATGCTTTCTTCACGCTAAATGGAGAAAGCATTTTTTTTCTTAATCAATAAAATACCGTAACTTTGTCGCCTGATTTTATAAATGATTGATACGATTATGGCAGCAAAACCCAGTATTCCAAAAGGAACCCGCGACTTCTCGCCCGTAGAAATGGCGAAGCGTAACTATATATTCAATACGATTCGTGATGTATATCATCTCTATGGTTTCCAGCAGATAGAGACACCTTCAATGGAGATGCTTTCCACTTTAATGGGGAAGTATGGCGAAGAAGGAGATAAACTACTGTTCAAGATACAGAATTCCGGTGATTACTTTTCCGCTCTCACCGATGAGGAACTGTTGAGCCGCAATGCAGCTAAACTTGCCGGCAAGTTCTGTGAAAAGGGTTTGCGCTATGACCTTACCGTACCTTTTGCGCGCTACGTGGTGATGCATCGGGATGAAATAACCTTTCCCTTCAAACGTTATCAGATTCAGCCGGTGTGGCGTGCCGATCGTCCTCAGAAAGGACGCTATCGCGAGTTCTACCAGTGCGATGCCGATGTTGTTGGTAGCGATTCTTTGTTGAATGAGGTGGAACTGATGCAGATTGTCGATACTGTATTCACACGCTTCGGTATTCGTGTCTGCATTAAAATCAACAACCGTAAGATACTGAGCGGCATTGCCGAGATTATCGGTGAGTCCGACAAGATTGTGGATATTACCGTAGCAATTGACAAACTTGACAAAATCGGCTTGGACAATGTCAATGCGGAGCTGAAGGAAAAGGGAATCAGTGATGAGGCTATTGCCAAGTTGCAGCCTATCATCCTGTTGAACGGCAGCAACGAGGAGAAACTCGCTACGCTGAAACAGGTGCTCTCAGCCAGCGAAACGGGTCTGAAAGGTGTGGAAGAGAGCGGGTTCATCCTGAATACGCTTTCGACGCTTGGATTGAAGAATGAAATCGAACTTGACCTGACTTTGGCACGCGGGCTGAACTACTATACCGGTGCTATTTTCGAAGTCAAGGCGCTGGACGTACAGATCGGCAGCATTACAGGCGGCGGCCGTTATGACAACCTGACCGGTGTCTTTGGTATGGCAGGTGTCTCCGGAGTGGGTATTTCGTTTGGTGCAGACCGCATATTCGATGTGCTGAACCAGTTGGAACTGTATCCGAAGGAAGCTGTGAACGGTACGCAGCTTTTGTTTATCAACTTTGGTGAGAAGGAGGCGGCTTTTTCGATGAATGTACTCGCCGGAGTACGGGCAGCAGGTATTCGTGCCGAAATATTCCCCGATTCCAGCAAAATGAAGAAGCAGATGAGTTATGCCAATTCCAAGATGATCCCATTTGTTGCACTGGTTGGAGAAAATGAAATGAACGAGGGCAAAGTGACCTTGAAAAACATGGAAACCGGAGAGCAGAAGCTGGTTACTCCCCAAGAACTGGTTAGCGAACTGAGTTAATAAAAACTGAAATACTATTAAAAGGGAGCACATTTGTGCTCCTTTTTTTGTATATTTGTAAAGGAGGTGTTGCAGAAATGTAATATTCGGCTTTTACCTTTGCAATGACAATAAAATAGGAGGTTTGTATGGTTTCCGTTCAATTCAAACAAGAAAAGCACAATGCCCTCGTCAGTTTCTTGATGATTGTCATAGCGGTGTTGTTTCTGCTTTATATGGGAAGTTCGCTGGTGCACTCTACCAGGACTTTTTGGGCAAACTACTCTATTGAGAACCTGCTGGAGTAATGTTTGGGCAGTAAGGCTTATAGGAAGTTAACTTGATTGCCCGGATGAAGTTAACTGAATGTGGTGTAATAAGTTAACATCATGATGTGGATGATGTTAACATCGTATGGGCTATGATGTTAACTCGCTGTTTTACTCGTGCATAATTTGTTTTTGCAGTATTTATCCATACAAGGAATAAATAAAGACAACTAATTCGTTGTGGTTAGTTGTCTTTTTGTATATTTGTAAATCTGTGTCTTGAATTTTCGGCACAGACAAGCTTTGTTAATCATATCATAACTTAAAAACAACCAAAATCATGAATCAAGATTTCTCAATGCATGCCAATCCGTTGGTGGCTAAGCTTCAAAAGCCGGCTTCCGAACTTACAAAAGCCGACATAATTTCTTATATAAAAGAGAATGGAATCACTATGGTGAATTTCATGTATCCCGCTGCCGACGGACGGTTGAAAACGCTGAACTTTGTCATCAATGATGCCGCCTATCTCGATGCGATACTTACGTGCGGAGAGCGTGTGGACGGCTCCAGCCTGTTTCCTTTCATAGAAGCGGGAAGTAGTGATTTATACGTGGTTCCCCGTTTCTGTACGGCTTTTGAGGATCCTTTTGCCGAACAGCCTACGCTCTCCATGCTTTGCTCTTTTTTCAATAAAGACGGCGAACCGCTGGAAAGCTCTCCGGAACACACTTTGCGCAAGGCGTGCCGGGCGTTTACGGAGGTGACCGGCATGGAGTTTCAGGCTATGGGCGAATTGGAATATTATGTTATTTCGGAAGACAGCGGTATGTTCCCCGCCACCGATCAGCGAGGCTATCACGAATCTGCTCCTTATGCCAAATTCAATGAGTTTCGCACCGAATGTATGGCATACATTGCACAAGCCGGCGGGCAAATCAAGTACGGGCATTCCGAAGTGGGTAATTTCACCCTTGATGGCAAGATATACGAGCAGAACGAAATAGAATTTCTGCCGGTGCGCGCTGATCAGGCTGCCGATCAGTTGATGATTGCCAAATGGATAATCCGTAACCTTGCTTATCAATATGGATTTGATCTTACTTTTGCTCCGAAAATAACGGCAGGAAAAGCAGGTTCGGGATTGCATATCCACATGCGCATCATGAAAGACGGGAAGAACCAGATGCTGACAGACGGCGTGCTCTCTGAAACAGCCCGCAAAGCCATTGCAGGAATGATGGAGCTGGCTCCTTCCATTACTGCGTTCGGCAATACGAATCCTACTTCTTATTTCCGTCTTGTTCCCCATCAGGAGGCTCCGACCAATATTTGTTGGGGCGACCGCAACCGTTCCGTATTGGTGCGTGTTCCGCTGGGATGGTCGGCTAAGACGGATATGTGTATGCTTGCCAATCCTTTGGAGGCTCCGAGCCATTATGACACTACTCAAAAACAAACGGTGGAGATGCGCTCGCCGGACGGTTCTGCCGATTTGTACCAATTGATTGCAGGACTGGCAGTGGCCTGCCGTCGCGGTTTTGAAATGGCGGATGCATTGGAGGTAGCAGAAAAAACGTATGTGAATGTGAATATCCATAAGAAAGAGAATGAGGACAAACTGAAACAGTTGGCTCAGCTTCCCGATAGTTGTGCCGCTTCTGCCGATTGTCTGGAGAAGCAACGTGCCGCTTTCGAGAAATATAATGTTTTCAGTCCTGCTATGATTGACGGGATAATTGCCAAACTTCGTGCTTATGAAGACAGGACTTTGCGTAGTGAGGTTCAGAATAATCAGGAAGCGATGTTGAAATTGGTTGAGAAATATTTCCACTGCGGATAAAGATTGGAGCGAAACACATCATCTGTTAAGTATAAACGCATCATCTGTTGAGGGTTAACGGATGATGCGTTTTGTATAAACAGATGATGCGATAAGGAACCATTCTTTTGAGGCTGCAAATATAGCATTAGCCGTTTTATTCTTTGCCATTTTGTCAGTTTAAATCTGCCAAACAAACAGCTTTGACTTTTGGCACAGTTTTCGTAAGTTCTTTATCGCTTGCATAAAGCAGTATTACTATTAATAATGCAAATGTATAACATATAAAAAATAAAGAATTATGAACATTAAACCATTGGCAGACAGAGTGCTGATACTCCCTGCACCTGCAGAAGAAAAGACAATCGGCGGTATCATTATTCCTGATACGGCAAAAGAAAAACCTTTAAAAGGTGAAGTTATAGCAGTTGGCAACGGAACAAAAGACGAAGAAATGGTGTTGAAGGTTGGTGACACAGTGTTGTATGGCAAATATGCCGGAACAGAACTGGAAGTTGAAGGAACCAAATACCTTATCATGCGTCAGAGCGATGTGCTCGCTGTTTTGGGATAATTAGTAATTTATAGTTTGTAATTTCTAAATTAGATAAACATTATGGCAAAAGAAATATTATTCAATATCGATGCCCGCGACCAATTGAAGAAAGGTATCGATACACTGGCAAATGCAGTAAAAGTAACTCTCGGCCCGAAGGGACGTAACGTAATCATCGAAAAGAAATTCGGTGCTCCCCACATCACGAAAGACGGTGTAACGGTGGCTAAAGAAGTGGAACTGGCCGATGCTTACCAAAATACAGGTGCGCAACTGGTTAAGGAAGTTGCCTCTAAAACCGGTGATGATGCAGGTGACGGTACAACCACTGCTACCGTATTGGCACAGGCCATTGTAGCCGAAGGTTTGAAGAATGTCACTGCCGGTGCAAGTCCTATGGATATCAAGCGCGGTATTGACAAGGCTGTTGCCAAAGTGGTGGAATCCATCAAGAGCCAGTCTGAAAAGGTTGGCGACAACTACGATAAAATCGAGCAGGTGGCTTCTGTATCTGCCAACAATGATCCGGTTATCGGTAAGCTGATTGCAGATGCTATGCGCAAAGTTTCCAAAGACGGTGTTATCACTATCGAGGAGGCTAAGGGGACGGATACTACTATCGGTGTAGTAGAAGGTATGCAGTTCGACCGCGGTTATCTTTCTGCCTATTTCGTTACCAATACTGAAAAGATGGAATGTGAAATGGAGAAACCGTACATCCTGATTTACGACAAGAAGATTTCTAACTTGAAGGATTTCTTGCCTATCCTTGAACCGGCTGTACAAACAGGTCGTCCGCTGTTGGTAATTGCAGAAGATGTGGACAGCGAAGCATTGACTACATTGGTTGTTAACCGTCTGCGTTCTCAGTTGAAGATCTGTGCAGTGAAAGCTCCGGGCTTCGGCGACCGTCGTAAGGAAATGTTGGAAGATATTGCCGTATTGACCGGTGGTGTTGTAATCAGCGAAGAAAAAGGCTTGAAACTGGAACAGGCTACTATTGAAATGTTGGGTACAGCCGATAAGGTAACTGTTTCCAAAGACAATACGACTATTGTAAACGGAGCCGGTGCAAAAGAAAATATCAAGGAACGTTGCGAACAAATTAAGGCGCAGATTGCTTCTACCAAGTCTGATTATGACAAGGAGAAACTGCAGGAACGTTTGGCAAAATTGTCAGGTGGTGTAGCTGTTCTGTACGTAGGCGCTGCTTCCGAAGTGGAAATGAAAGAGAAGAAAGACCGCGTAGATGATGCTCTCCGCGCTACTCGTGCCGCTATCGAAGAAGGCATTGTTGCCGGTGGTGGTGTGGCTTACATTCGTGCACTGGATGCTTTGGAAGGTTTGCAGGGCGACAATGCCGATGAAACTACCGGTATCGACATCATCAAGCGTGCCATCGAAGAGCCGTTGCGCCAGATTGTTGCCAACGCGGGTAAGGAAGGCGCTGTGGTAGTGCAGAAAGTTCGCGAGGGCAAAGCAGACTTTGGTTACAATGCACGTACTGATGTTTATGAAAATCTGCACGCTGCCGGTGTGGTAGATCCCGCTAAGGTTACTCGTGTGGCTCTTGAAAATGCTGCTTCCATTGCAGGCATGTTCCTGACTACTGAGTGTGTCATTGTAGAAAAGAAAGAAGATAAGCCCGAAATGCCTATGGGCGCTCCCGGAATGGGCGGTATGGGTGGAATGATGTAATTCTTTTCCCTTGATATCTTAATCATATAGAGTGCCGCGATGCCTTTTCAGAAGGTGTCGCGGTTTTTTTATGTCCGATGAGCCTGTCCGGCTTAGTTTCAGTTGTTCTTGACATGCCTCGCCCGGCAATTGATGAGTTGCTGAAAGACTACTTTTTCTATTTTTAGGAATGAAGAGCAGAATGAAATTCGTTTGAAAGCTCCCTGACCTTCACAGGCCGGGGAGCTTAATCTGTAACTTTCCTCCTCTTGGAGTGGAAAGGTTTCTGAAAACAAACTGATTGATTTTTACCTTAAAATACCTTTGTTTGATAACCTTCTAACTAACCTTTTTTCTTTTCTACTTTGATGATTTTGTTGAAGATGAACTTGTGGCTTCAATATGTATTCTTTTCACCCGCCTTGCCTGAAAGGGGATGAATGCCAGTGTCAGTGTTAAGAGCCGGTAATAGTGTTTCATAAATGACTTTTTATTTAAGGTTGAAAGAACTATGAAAACAGGCTTATTTAATTGCAAATAAAGCAGTTTCTATCAATTTTAGAAAGTGTTGGAGTGAATAATTATACGATATTATGTGTTATTTACATTCTTTTGGCATAATGAAGACCGGAAGAGCGGAACAGACAATGGTAAATGCTTGTTTGTTATTGGTTGATATGATGTAGAATGGTTTTTAAAATTTGTTTATGTATTTTAATTTCCTGAAAACAATGTTGGTGTATTATTTGTTCTATCCTTTTTAGAATACAAAACTTATAAACTATGGCTTATATTGATTATTATCAAGTCCTTGGAGTAGACAAAACGGCATCTCAGGATGATATTAAGAAGGCGTTCCGCAAATTGGCCCGGAAATATCATCCCGACTTGAATCCGAATGATGCTACTGCCAAAGACAAATTTCAGGCTATCAACGAAGCCAACGAAGTGCTAAGTGATCCTGAAAAAAGAAAGAAATATGATGAATATGGTGAGCACTGGAAGCATGCTGATGAGTTTGAAGCCCAGAAGCGGGCAAGGCAACAGGCCGGGGCAGGAGGTTTCGGAGGCTTTGGCGGTACAGGTTTCAGCGGTCAGGGTGGCGCAGGTTTTGGAACAGATGGTGGCGGCACATATTGGTACTCTTCCGACGGACAGGAATTTTCCGGAAGTAATGCAGGTGGTTTCTCCGATTTCTTTGAACAGATGTTCGGACACCGTACGCGTGGTGGAGGAGGAGCGAATACCGGTTTTCGTGGACAAGACTTCCATGCGGATTTGAATCTGTCACTTCGTGATGCTGCCCAAACCCATAAGCAGATATTGACGGTAAACGGTAAAAATGTCCGTATTACTATTCCTGCCGGGGTGGCCAACGGTCAGGTCATCAAGCTGAAAGGTTACGGTGGAGAGGGCATCAACGGAGGTCCCGCCGGTGACTTGTACATCACTTTTGTGATAGCGGAAGACCCTGTCTTTAAACGTTTGGACAATGACCTGTATGTAGGTGTGGAGATAGACCTTTATACGGCGCTCTTGGGTGGTGAAAAGTTGGTGGATACTTTGGAAGGTCAGGTGAAACTGAAAGTAAAGCCCGAAACACAAAACGGGACGAAGGTACGCCTGAAAGGAAAAGGCTTTCCGGTGTACAAGAAGGAAGGGCAGTCCGGTGACTTGATTGTGACTTATTCCGTAAAGTTACCAACGAATCTGACGGAACAGCAGAAAGAGATGTTCCGCAAAATTCAAAGTATGAACTAAAAAGGAGAATGGGGTATGCAGAACGAATTAATTATAATCAGTGAATATTGCGACAAGTGCCACATAGAGCCCTCGTTTATTGAAATGTTGCAGGAAGGTGGCCTGATAGATATTCGGACGGAAGACGGAGAACGTTGTTTGTTGTTCTCCCAACTGCCGGATGTGGAGCGTTACAGCCGTATGTACTACGACTTGTCCATTAATATAGAAGGCATTGACGCCATTCATCATTTGTTGGAACGTATGGAGGAAATGCAGCAGGAGATTTATTCGCTGCACAATAAGTTGAGGCTGTTGGACGGTTTGGACTGACCCTGCGGCAGTGATATAAAGAAGATGGATATATCGAAATTTCAAAAGGACATCCCATCTTATCATTCAGAGGAGTTTGCAACGAAGAATTTTTTCCCTATACATTAGGAGAAGAGGTTCTTCGCTCCGTTCTGAATGACAGGATGGGATGTCAATCAAAGTTTTAAGGGGCTTACTTGCGATAGCCGTCTAACTCTTCAGCCTTGAACTTACGGATAAAGTTGAAGTGTTTTTCTATCTCTGCTTCAGCATAGTTTACGTATACAAGTGCTGATTTGGCAAACAGTTCCGGCGCTTTTGTAGCATCCTGAATCAGCAAGTGGGACATAACGCATACGGCAGCCATTTCATAAAGACGACGTGCTACGAAATCCAGCAATTCCTGGTTGCCGCTTTCCTTGACGGCATTGGTGCAGGCTTCAAACTTGTTTGTCATTTCTTTCACACGATCCAGGAGTGGTTGCATCTCTTCGCTGCAAGGAATCAGCTCATAGTCGCGCAGGGTAGCGGCATAAGAACCGTTGGTGACGTAACGGATAGCGGCTACGGTCTGCAACTGTGTCGTACCTTCGTAAATGGAGGTGATACGCGCATCACGATAAATGCGTTGGCAGGCATATTCCAGCATGAAACCTGAACCACCATGGATTTGGATACTGTCGTAAGCGTTTTGGTTGGCATATTCGGAGTTCATACCTTTGGCAAGTGGAGTGAAGCTGTCTGCCAGTTTTGCATATTTCTTCTGTTCCTGACGCTCTTCCGGGGTCAGCTTGCGTTCGCGGGCGATGTCGTCCAAGGCTTTGTAGATGTCCACATAGCGTGAAGTTTGGTACAACAGGGCGCGGCCGGCATCCAGCTTGGCTTTCATAATGGCCAGCATGTCGTATACGGCCGGGAATTCGATGATGGCTTTTCCGAACTGCTTACGGTCTTTGGCATAGGCCAGACCTTCATTGTAGGCAGCTTGTGATAAACCTACGGACTGGGCTGCAATGCCCAGACGGGCGCCGTTCATCAATGCCATTACGTATTTAATCAAACCGAGTTTGCGGTCACCGCAAAGCTCACATTTAGCGTTTTTGTAAACCAGTTCGCAAGTAGGAGAACCATGAATACCCAGTTTGTTCTCGATGCGGCGAACGTTTACGCCACCGTCACGCTTGTCATAGATGAACATTGACAGGCCGCGACCGTCCTTTGTTCCTTCTTCTGAACGTGCCAGTACGAGGTGCAGGTCGGCGTCACCGTTAGTGATGAAACGCTTCACACCATTCAGACGCCAGCAGTTGTTGGCTTCATCATAGGTGGCTTTCAGCATTACACTTTGAAGGTCGGAACCGGCATCGGGCTCGGTCAGGTCCATCGCGCAGGTCTCGCCGCGCGATACCCGGGGCAGATACTTGGCCTTGAGCTCCTCGGACGCGAACTCGTTCAGCGTCTCGGCGCAGTCCTGCAAGCCCCAGATGTTCTCGAAGCCGGCATCGGCGCGTGCGACCATCTCATTCGCCATCACGAAATAGACGAGCGGGAAGTTCAGCCCCTCGTACTTGCGCGGCAGCGTCAGCCCGAACAGGCCGGCCTGACGCAGCGCCTCGATATTGCGGGCCGTGCCCGGAGCATACTCCACGTGATCGTTCACGACCTTGGGACCGTCGTGATCGACTCCCTCGGCGTTCGGGGCGATCACGTCGCCGCACACTTCGCCGACGATTTCCATCACGCGGCGGTAGCTGTCCTGAGCGTCCTCGAAATCGACAGGCGCGTAGTCGTACGCGTCCTTGTCGGCATATCCTTTCTCCTTGAGCTCCACGATCTTCTTCATCAGCGGATGATTCATGTGGAACTGGAGATCCTTGTTGTCCAAAAAGAAATTAGCCATAGTGTTTATCGGATTTTATATCGGTTACGGACGCGGCCGCTACTTCGAATTCTGCTTATAATACTTGATCATCTTCGGAATCACCTCCATCACGTCGCCCGTAATGGCATAATCGGCTATCTTGTTGATCGGAGCGTCCGGGTCGTTGTTGATAGAGATGATGATACCTGCATCCTGCATACC
>OLQB01002452.1_pt1 | contig 11982 bp, 14 predicted proteins | sample 1672681 | NCBI WGS metagenome assembly OLQB01 (sample SAMEA3136713, study PRJEB25190) | human gut metagenome | reverse complement strand
TTCTTTAAAAAAATTTAAACGAAAGGAGAATATCATGAAAAAATATAGAATTATTCATATTATTTTAAGTATATTATTTATCTATACTTTTGAATCTTTTTCTACGCCAATACACGCTGAAGAAAAAGAATCAGATTCTTTTGATACCTATGAGTTAATAAAAACTGATGAAAACCGAGTTGTCAAAAATAATTCTATTGAGGATAGAATAGATTATTTGATTAAATTTCCTTCTATAACTCAACCATGTGGAACACAGGATCATACAGACGATGATTCTACATCTTCAGTTAGAGTTTCTTTGATTATTGAATATGACACTATTGGAAACACTGTCAAATTAACAAAGGTATCAGGAAATTGGAAATCATTAGACTCTCATGCCTATGTAAAAAGTGCAAAATTAATTTATGGATGTAGTTCCATTAGTTTTGTAACTCAAACCGCAACAAAATATCCTTCGACACCATTTTCATATAATACAGGTTTCAATACATATGTCGAAAAAAACTTTGGAAGTGATGTTGGAGCAAATATAACAGTGACAATTGCAAGAGGTGGAAGTACATGGAATTTCACACTAGAGAACATTCTATTACGTTCTGATCTTGGTCTTGGAATTTCATAAAAATGAAAAAATATTTAATTATTGCTTTATTTATTATTTTCACACTCGTTTGTTTTTCTGGTAATACATATTCTGCGTTGAATGTATATCCATGTGATGCCGAAATATATGCATATATTACTCAAGCAGATGACCATTCATATGTTTCTATCCTGTACTTGTCAAACGGAACAGATTTTAAATTAGATAACGAAGAAGAATATGAAAAAGGAATCTATAGCATTGTAGCTGAAGACAAATATACTACGGATGGATTACTTCCAATTCCAAATTCTTTGCAAGAAAAAGTAAAAAAATATCGTAGCAGTTTCCGCACCACTTTATACATTAAAGGATCGGATCAGCAATTGAATGAACTGCAGAATTTCCTGGAAACTTTTGATTTTCATATCGTTGTGATTGGAGATACAAGTTTCGACATCCTTGGAAGAATTGATAAAAAAGTAGTTGTCCTTCCAATTCAAAAACTCTAGATTATATACAAAGTCAACTAGCCATGAACCTTTACGGACTGGCTAGTTTTTCAGTTAATCAATTTCATCAAGAGAAACTGTCATGCTGTCACCAGTCTGATCTGTGATCTTCACTTCATCTGGACTGGATCGTATTCAAAAAGAAGCTGAAATATACACTGGATGTTTTCCGAGCTATGAGGTCTTGAACTTTTTATTGGATATTTATTTTTTTCGAAATAACATATCATATGCATAAAATTGCACTGCATAAAACCCAGCAGAATTATTGAAGGATTTTGAAGCAATCAATAATAAATAATCTTCACCAATTTCTACAAACATGTCATCTGTCAGCCACTTTACTGGAAATAGTTTTTCAGCAGCATTTATATCATATATATATCCTTGATGAATTCTAAAAATCATCTCTTCTTTATTGAACCAACTAATATGCTCATTGTATCTATAAAAATTTGTTTTAATACGATGATCATCTAGTATTTCTACAAAATGTCTAGAATTCCAAGTGTCTGGTTCTATCTCAACACTATTTCTATTTTCATCTAATAGTGCCTCAAAATAATATTTTCCAATATATTCATCTTTGAAACTATCAGTATACATAAACCTTACTTACGTCACAAACAATTGATCCAACAATATATTTTCCGACTACCGTTATATGTCCTCGTGCTGGTTTTTTTATGTACATCGTTTTAGCTAGTAAATAATATTGTTTATCATAATCAAAACCATTATAAGTTACTGAATAAATATTTCCGGTAAAACTACCTTGAGAATGTCCATTTTTAGGAACAAATTTAATAATTGCTTCATCACCATTAAATGAAATCTGAAGTGTAGCTACAACCATTCCACCTCCAGATGCTCCATCTTGGATATTTAAGTTGATTGGATTACTGAAGTTGGAATAATAAATATCATCATCTGCATTTAATGTAATTTGATTAGAAAATACCATTATCAAACACATTAGAACTGACAAAAAAATTTTTTTGAACTTCATAAAATCAATGACCTCTCTTCTCTATTATATTTTTCTCTAATTAAAGCTTTTTTCAAGCTCTCCAAGAATAATCATAGCAAATATATTTTGTAATAAATAGACTATAAATTTTGAGATATAGATATATTATTTCCTAAAGAAAGTTGGAATTGATTATGATTACTTATAATCCTTCAAGGTATAAAAACGGAATTTGTATTCTTCTTTAAAAAAATTTAAACGAAAGGAGAATATTATGAAAAAAATACTAATTGGAATATTAATTGCATTTAGCATGATAACAACAAGTCTTCCTGTCTATGCAGAACAAAATATAGAAAATATTTATGATGCCGAATTAGAAAACGCTATTATCAGTGGTTCTGGAACAGAAGATGATCCATATATTGTAGATTATGAGAAAGCACCTAATTTTCAAGAATATGTCATAAATGTATACGAAGAAGCTCGCGGAAAAAACTATACAAGAGCAACTGGATTTACTGGATATGTACTGACAACCTATAAAGGCAGTTATAGTAATGGAGCAGCTTGGGTATATCAATCAGGTGGATTAAGCGTAAATGCTGATGGAAATCTTAGAATTCAAAAAGTAGCATATATCTCTAATCAAGAGGCTAATAGACTTGTTGCAGTTATGAGTACTCCAAATGATTGGGAAAATCTTAAACAAATTATAAGTCTAATCCCTGGATTAACTGCACTTGCGGTTGTAAATAAAATTGCTAATAAATTTTATTCTGTAGGTGGGCATACAGCAAGAGATATTGGTAAAGCAGTTGCAACAGCAGTTGCGGCAATTGAAGCTTATGGAGCATCAGCAGATTTTGTTTCATATATTTTAAATAATAGTATAAATTCAGGGCTATATAGTGCAGTAAATAATGGAACATCCTGTGTAAATATATTGTATTTGTCTTCCTACCATGGCTCATGGTATCAAAATAAAACAAATGAAGGTGGATGGACAGGAAACAGAGTTTATATTCCGTCTTCAACTTATGGAACTGGAAGATTTGTAGCAAATTAACGTGAATAAAGAAATAAAGAAAGCCACCTATTCTCTATTACTATCAATTGGATATACATATATGCTAATTGATCGTGAAAGATATCCCCTACATGAAAATATAAAAAGCATTTATAAATATTTTTATGTTCTTTCTGGATGGTGCTTATTTGTAAGTATTTTTTGTTTCATTATGGCAGTCAAAAAAAATAAGGGGAAATTCATGAAAAAACTAGATGAAAAGGGAGGAACAATATTATTTATCCTTACTTTGGTTTTGGGAAATGATTATGTGTTTTTCTTAAGTGTAAAAATGTCACAAGCTAGTGGTATTCAAAATCCTTTAAATGCATTGGATATGCTAATAGCCTATATAGTCATTATTGTGACAGCAATTGCAACTTTAATTGGTATATATAAACTACTAAAAAAATAAAAAGAGGTATAACTATGTGTACCTCTTTTTTTCAATCGATATCATCGATGGATACTCTCATTGAATCCCCGGTCTGATCTGTGATCTTCACTTCATCTGGACTGATCAGCTCCCATGTGACGCATCCCTTTTCGAATCTTGCATCAATCCATGACTGGATCCGTTCGTCTCTGATCTGCTTGTATTCTGCTACTGTCTTTGCTGTTTTAATTACCATGTTTGAGATCTCCCTTTTTCCAATTATTCGATATAAAATCTCGATCATACTTTCTTTTTATATACTTTTTATGTGTTTTTTATGTGCTTATTATGTGTTTATTGTTTTAAATCAGAACTGACAAGTGATTTAATATAGCCAGAAACTGTTAATCCTTTTTCTTTTGCTTTTTTTCTAATATCTGTTTCCCATTCTGGATCAAACATAATATTAACAATATATTTTTTCTTGTTTTTAGTTCCTGCACCATGAACTAGTTCATCAACAACGCTTTTATTCATCGCTTCACTTTTCTTTAATTCCTTAACTGCTGGCCTTACCATATCACATTACCTTTCTCAATGTTTCATACACTGTATTATAGTCTTTTGCAACGATAGAACTTGGATCATAAAGTACACAAGGCAATCCTTCTTCAATTCCCTTTTGCGATGATACGGAGTTCTTTATTGCTCCCAATAACGTATAGTTTTCTTTCATCTCATTCAGGACCCTGTTATGAGATGTACTATTTGATACATATTTAGTTGCAATAATGCCTAATAAATTCAATTTATTATTTGATTCCTGCACTGTTTTAATCGTATCCATCATATCATCTAACCCAAACAGTGCCAGATCAGTAGTTTCACATGGGATGATGACATAATCACTCGCTACAAGTGCATTGATAGTCAACAATCCAAGAGCAGGCGAACAATCAATGAATATATAATCAAAAATCCCATTCAGTTCATCAATAGCCTTTTTTATTTTCAGTTCTCTTCCCATTAAAACAGATTGCAGATCACGCTCGGCTTTTGCTAATGAGATGCAGGAAGGAATATATGACAAATTCTCAACTGGCGAATCATAGATACATTCTTTTATAAATTTACCGCCATAAACTGCTGACAGATTATCATCAGTTGACAATGGATTAACGCCCATCATTAATGTTAAAGATGCCTGCGGATCACTATCAATTACTAATACTTTCTTATTATCTCTTGCATATAAACTCGCTAAATTGTATGTAGTAGTAGTCTTTCCTACGCCACCTTTTTGATTGATTATTGATACAACTTTTGTTTTCATATTTTCCCTTTCCATACAATTTTGCCACGTGGCAAAATTGTAATTTCTTACTTAATTATACATTAAAAACACATAAAAAACACATATAAAGCATATAAAAAACACATAAAAATTATGTGTTTTTATTCCACCACTTATAGACTGTCTTTTTATCCAGTCCTGTATCACGAATACAATCGGCTTTTTTTCCTTCTGGATGATCTGATCTCCATTTTTGAACTATATCTTTTTTAGGTTTTCTACCATTTCCATCTCTCCAATTGGTGCCATTATACTTATCATTAATCTCTTGAATTGCTCTAGCACCCGCAAGATGTTGTTCTTGTTTTCTTCCGTTTCGTTTGTTTCTTTCGATTCGGATATTCGTTAATTTCTCAATATCTTTTAACGGAAACGTATTGTATCGCTCATCATAACACTCCAAAGCTGATTTAATATCTTCCTCAGTAAACGGTTCTTTTTCATTTAAACCGTTTAGAAATGGTATCAAATCTATTGCGTCTTGTTTTATCTCATCTTTAGATAAACCGCATTTTATGCCATAAATCACTAACGTCATAATACAAAAATATCTGTGACCGTAACTGGCACCATTTTCTTCTTTTTTTATCTGCTCGATCCACCAATCGTATAGATCTCGTTTTACCGTCCAGTAGCTTCTCTTACCATTTAAAACCTTATTTTCGTACCATTCTGGATACTTTTCCTTTGCCTGATCCAGTGTTAATTTGCTTTCCTTGAATAATTTTTTTTCATCTATCTCGATTTTAGTTGGAACAAAACGATTCAAATACTCTATGTTGACCGGATGCTGATTTACTCTATACACTTCAACTCTATCCAGTGGAGCATTCTTTTTACATCTGCCACCCAAAAGTCTAAAAGGCTGATTGATTCCCTGTTTTTGTACTTTCTCATCAACAGAAGTGTTTCTGTTCCACATTTTCTCAGTTAAAGAGTATTTAAAGTCCTTCAATTGAAGCTTCAAATTAGGAAACAGTGGTACTGGTTCATCAAAAACATAATATAGATGTATTCCATGTCCGCTTAAAGCAACGTAATTCGGCAATGGATAATAATCAAAATCCTTATTGAATGCAGCATAAAAGAAATTATTCAAACTATCATCTGTTACACCGTCAATATCAAATATCATTGCACACATTTTAGAAGCTCTGTCAGATGTATATTTGGCCCCGAAATAAGTTAAACCATTCATTACACAGAAATCTGCATTTACAAGTTCGTTTTGATAGATTTCTTCAAACTTATCTTCAAACATAATTCTGAAATAGCCATGATCTTCATTCTCATTCTTATAATAGGCAACTGGATTTGCTTTGAAACTTCCTTTAGGTTCATGCTCCTTCTGAATGAATCCTTCTCCAATTCTGAAAATATCTTTATATACATCCAGTGGATCCACCTTCGTTCCGCCATAACGCTCAATAACATCACTTAACATACTTCTAAACACCTCTAAAAAAACAAATCAAAAATCAACAAAAAGGACCTGAGGCCAAGAGCCTCTTGGTCACGTTATATTATCAATACATTTTTTCCACCTTTTTCATTAAAAATATAACACCGAATTTTTTCGGTGTCCAGTCGCTATTTTACTCTAGCAGCTAGAGTGACTTCTTTACTGTTAATTGCTAGAGTAAATCAATAAAAGAATCATAGGTCAAGAGGTCCTAGATCACGTTATATTATCAATAGATTTTTGATCCTATTTTCATCAAAAATATAACACCATTTTTTTGATTACATTCTCTATTCATAGGACCAGTGGTCTTCTTTCTGATATCATTATTGGGTCGGCTAACTGACCTCTGGAAAGGAGGTGAGTGCTTGTGGAGTATATTATTGCTTTTCTGAGTTCCGTCGCAGCAGGTGTTGTTTCGTACTATATCTGCAAATGGCTGGATGGGACCGGAAACAAAAAATAGCTGATCAGCCTAGGAAGTAAAAAAGGGAACTGCTGGAACAGTTCCCTTTTTTTTGTACTTGTGGCTTATTGCTTTTCTTGCCATCTACAATATAGCAAATTTTTCTTTTTTTTCAAGTTCTACATTTATAATCATAGCAAATCCATCTAAGAATAAACAGACTGTAATTTCAAGCGTCTATTGTCTATTCTTTAGTAAAGAAAGTTGGGATTGATTATGATTACGTATAATCCTTCAAGGTATAAAAACGGAATTTGTATTCTTCTTTAGGAATTTCTACATGAAATCTAACTATATTTTGCATGTCACAAGAATCTCTGGCCTGCAATCTCAAGCGTAGGTCATTGGCAATTCACTATTGGATACACTTTTTCCAAAAAATGTATGAAAATTATTTTCGAAACAAATATTAAATATATTTGTAGATTAAAAATTAGTCGTAAGTTATATAGGAAAAATATGAAAAATAAAATTAAATTTTTTACAATAATTTCTTTGTTGTTTATTGCATTGAATACTAAACCAATAAATGCAGCAAGTGGATCTGCTTCAGGAATAGGATATACTGTATATGGAAGCATTAATGATACCCTATTAAATGCGAGCGTTTCTGGTACTTCTGCATCTAATGTTAGAGTATATGTGAATGGATATGTTCAACGACCAACTCGCGTTTCTTTTTGCAAGACTATTTCTGGATATCCATATGTTAATTACGGATATAGAGCAGTTTTCAATGATTCAGTCAATTGGGTTAGTGGTAATATTTCAAGCCAGGTATCTGGTGTTCCTGGTGCAGCTTTTAGTTTAGAAAATCGACCATAATGAAAAGAATATTAGTACTGTTGATGCTTGGAACTTTGGCAATTGGATGCTCAGATGAATTAAAAATACATGATTCTATCAGTGAAGAAGACCAAGCTGTATATCATCCACTTCCTGTCGCAAAATATAAAGATGGATATTATATTCAAGACTTGAATAATACACTTTACTACGTGGAAGAAAACAAGAATACACTGATTAACTATTGTTATTTCCATGATGATCAGTTTTTGGAAGGAAATCAGAGAGCTTATAAACGATATGAGAGTTTTATAGCAGCTGGAATGGGATTTTATGTTTTAGATGATGCCATTTATACATTGGCAACCTATATGAATGTAGAAGGAGAAACCTGGGATTCATTTGTTCAGATGTCATTGGATGGAAAAGAATTAAAAGAACTGTTTAAACTGGATTTTCAGCCATATAACAATTTCACAATTCACAACAATAAAGTATATATGATTGAAGACACGTCACATATGACAATTCATATATTTTCTTTATCTGGAAAGGAATTGAAGACAATCAAATATACGTATGCAGATAGCTTCTTTATTTCAGAGAATAAAATTTATTTGAGAAATACAGAATCAGGACATTTTTCTTACCTTGATGAAAATGACGAAATTATAAATTTACCTGTGAAAGATAATGAATATATCGAAATGATAAATAATGATCATGTTTCTTCGATTTCTTATGAAGATAATACTTTTAATACTTTATTTTCTCATTATCGTAGTTTAACAGATACAAAAGACATTCATATATTTACTAATGAACTAATAACGTATTTTGATGATCAGTATATTTATACATCACAGCTTTCAGGAATGCAGAAATATCGGATATATGATTTAGATGCATATCTAGTAAAAGAAATTATTCCATCTCAAAGTATTCAAATTGAAGAAAACGAAAAAAACAATATACCATCTATAAATGGAGATGGAACTGATTTTTCTGTTATTTGTCGCGTCATAGACAATAAAATCATTGCGTATAATTTTACGGGACCAATTGAGTGTAGTACTGATACAGGAGTATGTAAATATACCATTTGAGATGATGAATTGAAGCGTTGAAAAAACAGTCGATCAGCCTAGGCATTGAAAAGACAGAGTTCAATCTCTGTCTTTTTTCATATGCTACATATGCATTTCAAAATCATAGTCGTAACTTTCTTCTTCGATTTCGATTCCATTTTCTTCTTTGTACCTGTTAATCTTCTGTGCAAGATCTTGCATATATTCTTCAGCTTCCTCTTGTGTCACAAAGGATTTAACTTCATTTTCTCTCGGATCAATGATTTCAGCTTCTTGTTCTCTGTCAAATACAGAATATCCATATTCATATTCGTTATACTTCGTGAACAGATTTCTTGCATCACTGCACTGCTCATACAGATTTTCTCTTTCTTCATATTGATTGATACAGTATTCAGAAAGCTTTTGTTTCAGTTCTTTCAGAGACATATTATGTCTTACCTGAGTTCTGGCCAGTTCCAGATAAGCATCTTGATTGTCAGTTGATCCTTCATCTTTGAAATGGACCGTATATCCAGTTTCTTGGTCCCCTTCCATATAGTCATACAGTTCAGCTGACAGAGATTCATATTCTTCATCCTCTATTTCATCTGACACATTCATATATGTATCGAAGCATTCAAGTGCATTTGTAACTTTCTCTAATTCTTTTTGAAGATTGATTCTGCTGTCGTTCAGCACATCAATTCGCTTCTCATTCTTGTCTATAGAATCTTTTATTGATGCTATCTGATTTGATGGATCAGCTTCCATTAACAGTTTTTCTGCTGCTTCTGCACATTTCTCTGGCGGCATCAGCACATCATATCTGCAGATTTGGTGACGAATGGCATCCGCAGCCTTATTGATGGAGTTTCTTTCTTCCTCTGCTTCTGCACGGAGTTTATCAATATTCTTTCTGTTTTTGAACAGCTTCTTTTCCTCTTCACTGAGTTTTTCCGTTTTCTGACTGTAGATTTCAAAATGCCTGTTGTAGTCTGACAGTGGTCCTCTCACTGCCTCCTGATCAGCTTTCTTTCTCTGCAGATTTCTCAGAGATGATTCCAAGTCTGTATTTTCTGCGATAAGCGTTCTTGCTTCGTCAGTGTTTTTCGTTATCTCAGCATTCAGATTGATATAGTATTCCTCGCATTTGCTGCAGTCCTTGTAGTGTTTCTCTGCAAACTCTTTTCTGTTCAGTTCTCTGTCGATCAGGACCTTATACATTGGTGAATATTCGTTCTGTTCCAGTTTTTTTGCATCTTCAATCTTATTCTGGATATAGTTATTGACGTATTCCTTCAGGACCTCCATCCTGGCCTGGATTTCACGCTGCAGCTGTTTCGCCTTCTCTAGCTTTTCTTCAATCAGTTTTAAAACGGTTTCCCTGAATCTTACAAGTTCCCTTTGTACGTAGTTATCCATTTTCCATGAATATTCATTCCGCTGATAAATTTTTCTTCCGACTGCTCCTATATGTACAGATGGTGTCTGATCAATTCCTCTTTCTTTATTGGAGAGTGGACTTATCTTTTCTTCTTCCGTGAGATATTCATTGCAGACATCCGCCCAGCTTTGCCTGATTTCCTTATACAGTTCTCTTCCGTCAAGTGGATTGTATGCTACTTTTTTAGACTTCCACAGCTTTTCCTCTGAATAATATTCTTTTCCGTTGTCTGCGATTCTTTTTCTTTTTCTGATCTTCTGTTCTCCTGTTTTTGGATCGATCAGAGGAACTTTGTTTCCTGCATCATCAACAACAGGAACCTTCTTTTCCTTTATTGTAAAGTTCCCATTCTTATCAATTGGCCTTGTTGTCGCTAAAATATGTACATGCGGATTTCCGTCATTCTTGTCATGGATTGCCCATGTCACACAGAAGCCTTTGTTCGTCATGTACTCTGCCTGCTTGCGGCATGCTTCAATCATTTCCTCATGTGTCAGCTCATCTGGTAATGCACCATCCATATCAAAGGCCACTTTGGCATTGATCTTTTTTTCTGACCTTTCTACATCATTCCACAGGACAGTCGGATTCTTCCATCGTTCTGGTGCATTCTTCGGTAAAGCTGTTTCTGTGTGGACCAGTTCAAGCTGCTTTGTCAGATACCGAAAGGTCCTGTTTGTTCTTTCATCCTTTGCCATCGTGCAGCATATGTATGCCATCTTCTGTACAGAAGAGCGGCCTTTTGCACGAGATATTTTCCCTATGGAGAAATGATAGATTGCCATGAGACTGATACACCACCTTTCGATATGAGTTTCTGCCTTAGCAGAAATGAATGAGAAAGCGACTTGCCGACAGGCGAATATTTTCGAGCGGAGCGAGTTGAAAAGGAACGAATGTTCCGCATGATATGGGGTTAATGGCATGGCCCCTTACTCTTGACGAGCAGTCACGCACAATCACATCAGTGATTAGGGATAAGGCTTTGCCTTTCCCGTAGTGCGCTATAGTGCTATAAGCACTATAGATTTTCTATATGGTTAATATACTAAATGCTGTTGACTTTTTCAATAATAATTTGTAAATTATAGTCAGATTTATTATATGAAGGTGTGATTTTTATGAATAATGACTTTATTGAAAAATACAAAAATGAACCTGATGTAAAACGCCTGCTTGATGAACTGAAAGAAAAGGAAAAAGAGTATGCTGCAAAGGAAAAAGATGCAGAAAGGCAAAAAAAAGCTGAATACAGACAATGGTATAAATCTTTATCTGATGGGGAAAAATTCAGTGAAAAACTGCGTTTAATAAAAGAACAGGAAAAAGAAGTAAAAGCTCAAATGAGAAAATTTGAACGCAAACAAAACAGAACAGAAGCACAGAAAGCACGTGATGAACGCACTCATTTTTTGATTCAACTGGGTGCTGAACTAGATACTGCTCTTCATCACTATTTTCCTGATTATGTTACTGGTGATCCTGATACTTTGGAAATCTTTAAGATGCTGTTATACATAAATGACAGGTCCAATCAACCTTTTTTTCCATCATATTGGAGGGAAGTTTCGAGCAAAATAGATAAATAACAGTCTGCTCGTGATTAAAAAAAGCATATGAATACTAGCAATGAATTAGAAAAACAATTGATCTCGCTTAATAATAGTGAGAAAGAATATGGCCAACAGTTGGAAAAATATAAACAGCTTCTAGATGGTTCTTTACCACCAGAAGTTGTTGAACCACAAAAAGACATTAATGATTTGAAAAGGACTCAGCAGGAACTTCAGCAGCTTTTGGGAATTTTTAATAATAGTTTTGAAGAATAAAAAAAAGGGGCTGTAACAGTTGAACAAATTTAAAGTTCAAAGCTGTTGCAGCTTT
>OLQB01002443.1_pt1 | contig 12012 bp, 9 predicted proteins | sample 1672681 | NCBI WGS metagenome assembly OLQB01 (sample SAMEA3136713, study PRJEB25190) | human gut metagenome | reverse complement strand
CGAATGGACAAGACTGCAAGCGATTCCATCGCGGATGTGGATGTTTCCATGATGCTGTTCGAGCCCTACGGTGCGCTGAATGAATCGGAAATGACTCTTGTGGAGATGCTGCGCAGCAGCGGCGGCCCGGCCATTGCGGTCATCAACAAGACCGACCTCGTCAAAGAGCCTGCCGATCTGGAAGCGCGCAAAGAAGAATTGAAGGCGCTGGGCGTATTCGATGACATTTACACCGTCAGCGTCCGCGATAACGACGGCTGCGAAGCATTGTTCGATGCGTTGAGCCGCTACGCCGTGGAGGGCCCGCATTACTTCGACGATGACGCTTACACCGATATGCCGGAAAAAGAGCTGGTGGCAGAGGTCATCCGTGAAAAAGCCCTGCTCTACATGCGGGACGAGATCCCGCACGGCATCGCCGTGGTGGTGGAGCGCTTCAAAGAGCGCCCGGGCACAGACCTGATCGACATCGACGTGAACATCTACTGTGAGCGCGAGAGCCACAAGGGCATGGTCATTGGCAAAGGCGGTGCCATGCTGAAAAAGATCGCCAGCGCCGCCCGTGCCGACTGTGAGGAGTTCCTCGGCTGCCGCGTCAACCTGCAGTGCTGGGTGAAGGTAAAGTCGGATTGGCGGGACAACGAGTTTTTGCTGAACAACTTCGGCTTCAAGCAGAACAGCAACAACCGTTGACAGGGCAGATTTTCCTTGCATGAATGCCCGGGGAATACCGGACACTACTCAAAAACGCATGCAGGGAAGGCGGGGTGCCCCATGAACGTTCAGGCCAGCTGGCAGGCGTTTGCCTGCACGGGGAACATTCTCCGGTATCTCGACTATAAACATCAGGAACAGCCGACAGGAGGCACAGACGATGGAACCCTTTGTGACGATGGGCCTGGTGCTGAAAGAAACACAATACCGGGAAGCAGACCGGATCCTTACGATCCTGACCCCGAAGCTGGGGGTAATCTCGGCACTGGCCAAAAACAGCATGCGGGTCACCAATAAGCTGTTCAGCGGCTGCGGTTTGTTCTGTTATTCCGAGTTCACACTGGTAAAAGGCCGCAGCATGTATGTGGTGCAGGAGGCAGACGTTGAGAACGTCTTTTATGATGTCTCCAAAAGTCTGGAGGGCGTAGGCGTGGCCATGTATCTGGCCGAAATGGCTGCTGCGTTGACCCCCACCGGACAGGAAGCTGAGCGGGAACTGCGTCTGCTGCTGAACTGCCTGTACATGATCAGTGAGCACAAGACGGACCTGCGGGCCATCAAGGCCGTTTTTGAGCTTCGCACCATGAGCGAGTGTGGCTTTCTGCCGCAGTTGGTGTGCTGCCGCGACTGCGGCACCTACGACGGCCCGGCCTTTTATCTCGACCCGGCGGAGGGCTGTCTGCTCTGCGAATCATGCGCCCAAAAGGCGGGGAAAAAGTGCAATCTGGACGCCGGAGCGCTGTTTGCGCTGCGGCATATCTGTCTGGTAGAAGATAAAAAGATATTCGGCTTCCGTATTTCCGTCGGCAGTCTGGCGAAACTCTCTACAGCAGCAGAGCAGTATGCGCTGACCCATCTGGACAAGCCGTTGAAAAGCTACGACTTTTTGAAATCTGTCCTGCCATAACCATTTGAAATCGATTTGATATAAGGAATTACTATGGAAACAAGTTATTTGAAAACGCTGGAACTGGACAAGATCATTGCCCGGGCGGCGGAGGGCTGTGTGTGCAGGGAGTCCCGCGAAAAGCTCCTTGCCATCGAGCCTCAGTGCGACCCCGATGAAGTGCGGTATGCGCTGGAACAGACCGATGCCATCAATTCACTGCTCATCAAGAACGGCTCGCCCCGCTTCGGTGGAGTAGAGGGCGTCAGTCAGCTGGCCGCCCGCGCCGTCAAGGGCGGTGTCCTCTCAATGGGTGAACTGCTGATGGTGGCCGGTGCGCTTCGCAACTTTCAGAACCTCGTCAGCTGGTATGGCTCTTCGGAACACGATGCACTTCCGACGGACGACTTATTCTATGCGCTGGCTCCTCAGCCGGGCCTTGAGCAGCAAATTTCGAGTGCCATCCTTGCACCGGATGCGATGGCAGATACGGCATCGCACACCCTGAACGACCTGCGCAAGAAGATCCGTGCGACTGAAAACAGCATCCGCGACCGTCTGGAAAGCATGGTCCGGAATATGGACACCTCCAAGTACTTACAGGAGAGCGTCGTCTCCATTCGTAATGGCCGTTATGTCGTTCCTGTCAAAAGCGAGTATCGCGGAGAGGTGAGCGGTATCATCCATGACGTCTCGTCTACCGGTGCGACCGTCTTCGTCGAGCCTCAGGCTGTTGTGGAGGCAAACGCACGCATCCTTCAGTACCGCGCACAGGAAGCCCAGGAAATCGAGCGTATCCTGGTAGCATTTACCGGTCAGGTCGCAGCCATTGAGCCGCAGTTCCAGTACAGCTATAAGGCCATGCTGGAAATCGACGTCCTGCTTGCAAAAGCCCGCCTTGCACTGGATATGAAGGCGTTCAAACCCACTGTCCGGACGGATACGTCGTTCTCGCTCATCCGGGCGCGTCATCCGCTCATCGACGCAAAGAAGTGCGTTCCTGTCGATATTTCGCTGGGCAGGGAATATGATTCGCTCATCATCACTGGCCCCAACACCGGCGGTAAGACCGTCACTCTGAAAACGGCCGGTCTGCTTTGCGCGATGGCGCAGTGCGGCTTCCTCATCCCGGCGGATGAGCGCAGTGAGATCTGTGTCTTCGACGAATTCCTCGTGGACATCGGCGATGAGCAGAGCATTGAGCAGAGCCTGTCCACCTTTTCCGGTCATATGAAGAAGATCACCGGCATCCTTGAGCTTGCCATGCCCCACACGCTGGTGCTTCTGGATGAGCTTGGCGCCGGTACCGACCCGGCGGAGGGTGCGGCACTGGCTGTTGCCATCATCGAAGAGCTGCGCCGCCGCGGTGTGCTCCTGATGGCCACAACGCACTATGCAGAATTGAAGGTGTTCGCTCTCGAGACAAAGGGCGTCGTCAACGCCAGCTGCGAGTTCGATTTGGAGACGCTGCGCCCCACCTATAAGCTCAGCGTCGGCGTTCCGGGCAAGTCCAACGCTTTCCTTATCAGCGAAAAGCTTGGCATCCCGGAGCGGGTCATTGAGGCGGCACAGCAGCATCTGTCCGCAGAAGACAAGCGTCTGGACGCCGTTCTGGGCCAGCTGGATGATTTGAAGCTCCAGCTCAAAGCCAGTCAGGACGAGGTGGAAGGCCTGAAAAACGAGGCCGCCCACCAGCTGGATGCAGCCCGTCAGAAGCGCGATGAGCTTATCCAGCAGGGCGAGAATGAGCTGGAAGCTGCCCGCGCCAAGGCCCGCGCACTGGCGCAGGAGGTCGAGAGCAAGGCTTACGCTCTGACGGATGAGCTGCGCCAGCTCCAGAAAGACGAGCGGATGAGCACCCAGCAGAAGGCTCAGCGCGCCCGTGAAATCGCCAAGAAAGAGTCCGAAAAGCTCTTTATGGGGACTGAAGTGGTACACAATCCGGTCAAGGAGTTCGTTTCGCTGAAGGAAGTCAAGGTAGGGCAGGAGGTCTGCATCGCAGAGCTGAACCAGCTGGCTACCGTGCTCTCTCTGCCGGATAAAAACGGCGATGTTCTCGTACGGGCCGGCATCATCAAGACGAAAGTGCCGCTCAAAGGCCTCAAGCAGCCGGAAAAGCTGGTCAAGGAGACGAAGCCTCAGACCAAGGCACAGCAGCGTTACTCCCGCCTGACCGGCGATGCTAACCGGCCCAATGGCAGGGTAGAGCGCGTGCAGCGCACGGCAAAGATGGAATGCAACCTGCTGGGTCTTACCGTAGACGAGGCGCTGCCGGAGGTGGATTCCTTCATCGACCGTGCGATTTTGAACGGCCAGACTGTGGTATATCTCATCCACGGCAATGGTACCGGCGCACTGCGCACTGCTATCCATAAGCATCTGCGGGGAAACCGAATGGTCAAGAGCTTCCGTCTGGGCCGTTACGGCGAGGGCGAGAGCGGCGTGACCGTCGTCGAGCTAAAGTAAGCCGATGGCAGGACGTTCAAATCCAAGACACGCACGCCGGAGAAAACAGTGCGGCCCGTCCACTGCGACGGTCATCGGCCTTTTGGTGTGCGTCGTCTGCTTCAGTGCAGCATTTTTCCTTTGGAAAGCAGCGCTGTCCGGCTTCGGGCGAAATGAGAGCGGGGAAGAACCTTTCCGGCCTGTGGTGGGCGACCCGCCCTACCGGGTCTGCATTGATGCCGGCCACGGCGGAAGCGACCCGGGCGCAAGGGGAGTCGTCGAAGAAAAAGAGATGACGGCCCAGACCTCCGAGGCTCTGCTTGCGCTGCTGGAGGCCGACCCTAATTACATCCCGCTGCGTTCCCGTGAAAGCTATGATGTCACCGCAAAGCCCAGCGAGCGGGCAGAGGCCATCAATGCCCAGAGCCCGCAGCTGCTGCTGTCCATCCACGGCAACTCCGCGCCGGAAGGCTCTACCGCTGCAGGCTTTGAGTGTTATCCGTCCGTTCCGGGCCGTACATGGCATCAGGAGAGCTATTACTTCGCGCAGCAGCTGGCGCAGGGAATGCAGGCCGCAGGCGCAAAGCTCCGCGGCCACGGCGGCATCCGGTACATTTATTATCAGGGCGAGGTAAAGCAGCTTGTAGAGAGTACCCATACCGAAGTAAGGGACGAGCGAAGCTTCACCTTGTTGGAAGATGTAAACTGTCCGGCGGTTCTGGCAGAACAGTGCTTTGTGACCAGCGAAGAGGACGTTGCACAGTTTGGCAGCGAAGAAGGCTGTAAGACAGTGGCGCGCGCTTACTATGAAGCGATCTGCGCGTACTTCGGAACACAGCCGCTGGATACACCGCTGTAAAGTCTGATGCAATGGACGCTCGCATGAAAGCGGTCTTGTCCAGCTGTATTTTACGATGCCTGCTTGGCAGGCGATCCACACGTCCCAAACGAAATGATATACAAGAACAGCAGAGGCTCCCAAAACCTGCACCGATGACGGAACGCAGGAGAAGGGGGCCTCTGTTTTTGATTTTTATAATATTTCGTATAATGCAGGTTATACGAAATATAGGGAAGCGAAAAAGCCCTCTTTTTCGGGTTTCAGGCCTTTCCGGCGGTTTCTGAGCCTTTTGGGCTGGCTGGGCCGGTTTTTCGCGTTTTGTACAGTTGTGTTATTTGAATGCATTGCTTTGTATGTTTGGTCAGCTTTTTTGTTTTACAATCGTCCGGTTGCTCGTAAAACCTTTTCTAACTCTAATGTCCAGTTCTTTGCCGCTCGATTCGGGTGCGGCATACTTACAACAAGCGTTTCTTTACCTGTGCAGACCAAACTGCTTTTGTAATACCACAATGCAGTCTCTTCATGGGGTCTGATCCATTCAGCATCATCTGCAAATATCTCATCATGTAAAATGTTCGATACCAGCCCCCAGCCGCCGGTCAGGATAATATCCGGCTCATAAAGCTGTATCTGACACTTTAACAGGTCCGCATCTTGCCGGGCGGCCTGCCGTACCGCTTTTGAGCTTGCGATGGCACCGCCCGGACACTTTTTCAGGTTTACCACAGCGATATTCCGCACCATATCGTCCAGCGAAGATTTTGGAACAAATTTCCAGTATGTGCCGTTCAAAATCATATTTGCCCAGCGTGCGACATTATTCCACGTCCTGTAGTAGGTTTTGCTGCCTCCATGATAAAGAAACTCCACGAGGCTTCCGTGCAGCCCATTCGTTTCTTTTAACAGTACAACGATATGTTTTCTGTCCGGAAGTGCTGACCAGCGCTCATAGTCCACAACACCGTCGGCATTAAAACAGGCAGACTGCGCCCAGCGTGTCTGCCATTCTGTCATCAGCGAGGCCTCATCACGCCGAAGCTTCTGCGTTTGTACCCATGTCATCATTTGTCGGCGTTCTCCATATCGGCAAGGCTCGAAACATCCACCCGGAAACCTTCCTGTGCGGCACCCTCAAAGGCTTCCATCGGGCCGTCCGGTGCATCATTTTCAGGCTCATCCGATGAAGGATCGGCAAATTCCCCCTTGCTCTCCCCTGTCTCCTTCGACGTTGTATCCAAGCTCGCCTTCTTAACTTCACCCAGCGGATTCTGCTCAATCGCTGCACGCACCTGAAATTCCTGCAGGTGTGTATAAATTTGTGTCGTGCCGACGCTGCTGTGGCCCAGAAGCTGTTTGAGGGTCAGAATATCCACGTTGCCAGTCTGATACATCAGCGTCGCGGCAGTATGGCGGAGCTTATGGGTGGAAAAACCGCGCAGACCCGCTGCTTTCATGGCGCCGGTGACCAGTTGCTCTACCCTGCGGTTTGAGATTCGCTCCTTGCGCCGCCGGGTGATAAAGACAGCTCTCTCTTTGGGGTTCAGACCCTCCATCGTGTTGCGCTTGTTCAGATAAATCTGCAATGCCTCCTTGCAGGCATCATTCAGGTAGACCATCCGCTCTTTATGGCCTTTGCCGAACAAACGGATCTGCCGCTGTTCCATGTCGATGTCGCCGAGGTCCATGCCGACAAGCTCCGAAAGACGCATCCCGCAGTTCAGAAACAGTACGACCATGCAGTAATCCCGCTCCGGGAAATCGCTCTGGGTCTGGGTGCTTTCCAGAAGGTCCATGGATTGCTCTGCCGTCAGGTACTTGGGAAGGACTTTATCCTGCTTGGGTGGCTTGATGGATGCCGTCGGATTCTCTTTGAGCAAGTCTACCTGATTGACCAGATAATCATAAAAGCCGTGCAGACTTGCCAGCCGCCGGGCCGTCGAAGACTTTTTGTTGCCGCACTCGCTGTTCAGAAAGTACAGATACTCATAAACGTCTTCCTTGGTCACACTGCCCCAGAAAGCCGTATCGAGCCCCTTGGGGTCGATGTCCTTTATCTCGGTATCGTCGGTTACAAGGCCGCGCCGGCGCTTCATAAAGCGGCTGAAATTGCGCAGGTCGCAGTAATAGCTGAAGGCCGTGTTGGGGCTTTTGCCTGCGATGACTTCCAGATAGCGCACATACGCGACGATGTCCGGCGAGGCATCATCAAAAGGCTTATGTTTTTCGGGATTTTTCTCGTCCAGATAAATCGACATGGTTTCCTCTTTTTATGGTCACAGACGGTCGGATTTCAGGGCATGGATGGCGTCCGAGATATAGGCGGCACCGACAAGCTTCATGCCGGGATAATCGGCGGCGTTCAGATGTGCAAGGCTGTGCTTGGGTACGACGGCACGCTCAAAGCCGATACGTTCCGCTTCCCGCAGACGCTGCTCCAGATTCGGTACACTGCGCACCTCGCCGCCAAGGCCGACTTCACCGATGGCAATGAGCTTATCGCTCACGGGGCAGTCCAGAAGCGAAGACACCATGCTCAGACAGACGGCAAGGTCGCAGGCGGTATCCCGCAGGGTGATGCCGCTGACGATGTTGACATACACGTCCAGATTGCCGAAGAAATAGCCTGCACGCTTTTCAAGCACGGCGATGAGCAGGTTCATGCGGTTGTAGTCGTAGCCGCTGCAGGCCCGCCGGGGTGCCGGGAAATTCGTCTTGGTCGCAAGGGCCTGTATCTCGCTGAGAATGGGGCGGCTGCCTTCCATGGTACAGGCGACGCAGTTCCCGGAAACGCCCAGCGGACGGCCTTCCAGGAGCATCTGGGACGGATTTTCGATTTCCTCAAGGCCCTGCCCTGTCATATCAAACATACCAAGCTCATTGGTGGAGCCATAGCGGTTCTTAGCCGCACGCAGAATGCGGTATGGCAGCATTTTGTCTCCCTCAAAGTAAAGAACCGTATCCACGATGTGCTCCATGACCTTCGGGCCTGCGATAGCGCCATCCTTGTTGACATGGCCCACGATAAACATCGGAATCTCCTGCTTCTTGGCGACGGCCAGCAGGCGGGCCGCACTCTCTTTCACCTGACTGACCGTGCCGGACGAAGACGAGATGTCCATACACCGCATGGTCTGGATGGAGTCGATGACGACCAGTTCCGGCTTTTCTTTCTCGATGAGGCCGCAGATCTCGTCTACGTCGTTTTCTGCCGCCAGATAGATGTTATCCTGCGGGACTTTCAGGCGGGCCGCACGCAGCTTGACCTGACGGACGGACTCTTCGCCCGTGATATACAGCACCGTGTGCTGGTTGGAGATGGCACCGCAGAGCTGCAAAAGCATCGTAGATTTGCCCACGCCCGGCTCACCGCTCAGCAGTACGACGCCGCCCAACACGATGCCGCCGCCTAAAACGCGGTCAAGCTCGGAAATGCCAGTCAGGATGCGGCTCTTTTCCTCGGTCGTGCTGATGTCGGCCAGACGCCTTGCCGTCAGCGAGGTGACGCCCTCCTGCCGGACAGGCGCAGCGGCTTTGCCGCCGGAAAGCCCGGCCTTGGGCGCTTCGGCGACCACATCCTCATTCATGGTGTTCCAACTGCCGCAGCTGGGGCAGCGGCCCATCCAGCGGGGGCTTGTCTCTCCGCAGTTGGAGCAGACGTATACGGTTTTCAGCTTCGGTTCTTTCATTCTGGACTCCCTGTTTGCATTTCATGAAAATCATTTTCTCTATCATACCACATCCGGCCCGAGGCCGCAAGAAAGCCGGGCGCTTATCCGGCCTGCATCAGACGATTTGCAAGACACACAAGGCCGGTGGCCGCACCGCAGAGCGGGCAGAGACAGACCGCCAGTAAGGCGAATTGCCCCACCAGGAGCCGTGCTCCTGCCGGATGGCTTCCCTTATCCCCTCTGCCGAAAGAGAACGCATGGATTCGGCTGCTGACCTGCAGAGCCGAGGCACCGAACAAACAGAGCGCACCCGTCGCCAGCGCGGTCGGCAGGCTGGCGGTGAGCAAAAAGAGAACGAGCTGTTTTGCCCCGAGGTTATTCAGAAGCTGCGCCGAGAGCAGGCCGGAGCCTGTCCCGTATAACATCGCAAACAGAAAGATAGGCAGCGGCCCCACTGCCGAGAGCCCCAGCAGAAGAAACACTGCCGCCGCCCCGAGGACGACAGCCAGCTCTGCCCCGAACAGTCCCACCGCCTGTGCTGTACTGGACGCCGCGAACACTCCGCGCCAGCAGTCCAGATAATAGGCCAGCGTCTCCATCTCCTCAGAATCGCACAGTGCCTGCAGGACGCCCGCCATCAGCGTACCGAAGAGATAGGCTGCCGCAAGCAGGATGCAGTCCCGGCTGGCCTGGAAGGGCTTCCGCCGGGGAGCTTTCTGAGGCGGCATTTCCGTCAGCCGCCCGGAAGCAGGCGCCATGGCTTCTTTTTCTGCCAGAGACTCGCCCGCTGTATCTTCCGGCAGCGTCGGCACAAGCGCCGCTGCATTTGTTTCCGTTTCCTGATAGACCCACATCGTGCTTTTTCCCTCCTGCTTTTGTTGTGTATGGCCGCTGTAGCGTGGACTGAGCATTCAGCGCTGCTTTCGCTCCGCGCGCAGCATTCCGAGGATCCCGCCCAGAACCCCCATCAGCAGGACAAGCCCTGCCCGGACGAACTGCATCGTTTCCCACTCGCTCTGGTACAGTGTACCCAGAATAAAAAGCAGCCCTGCAAAGAGAACTCCTTCCGCTGCGCCCCAGACGAGCCCTTTGCCCTTTTGCAGAATGGCCATCAGCAGGCCGCTGAGAAAGCTGCCGAGACAGATTGCCGCCGTGGCCAGCGGAGCAGCGGCCTCCTGCGTCAGGCCCTGTTTGACCATCAGCCAGCCGAACCCTGCCAGGCTCACGGCTGCTGCCGCATTGCCCACTCCGAAAACGACCAGCAGTCCTATCGCCGGGAACTTCTTGGTATCAGACATAAAAACGCGCCTCCCTGCACCTACTGTATGCAGGAAAGCGCGTTCAAAGCACGAGTCCGGAAAATTATTACTTCTTGGGGGCGTTGTCCATGTTCAGCTTCTCGACAGAGCTGATGGCGTTCTTGGTGAAGCGGATCTTCACACGGTCAGCGCCAGTCTCCAGCACAAAGGTGTCGTCCTTGATGGCGACCACACGGCCGATGACGCCGCCGATGGTGGTGACCTGATCGCCGATCTCCAGAGAAGAGCGCATTGCAGCGTCCTTCTTCTCCTGCTTCTTCTGGGGACGGTAGATCATGAAGTAGAGCATCACCAGCATCAGAGCCAGAGTAAAGAAAAGGCTGATGTAGCTTTCGGTCGTAGTCAGAAATTGCATGGGGCAAAATCTCCTCTCAAATTCATATGACCTTATTATACGCGCTTATCCGGCATGTTTCAAGGCTAAATCTCAAATTCGTGTGTCGAGCAGCTTGACATATCGGTCATGGAAGGCGGTAAAGGTGCCTGCATCCAGCTCATCGCGGATGCGCTCCATCAGGTGATTGTAGAACCAGAGGTTGTGCATGACGGCCAGACGCATACCCAGCAGTTCCTCTGCCTTGAACAGGTGGCGGATATAGGCGCGGGAGTAGTTCCGGCAGGCCGGGCAGCCGCAGGCGGGGTCGATGGGGCGCTCGTCACGCTCGTACTTGGCGTTCTTGATGTTGATGATGCCGCCCCAGGTGTTCAGGTGGCCGTGGCGGGCATTGCGGCTGGGCATGACGCAATCGAAGAGGTCCACGCCGCGGGAGACGGCCTCGATGATGTTGCCGGGAGTGCCGACGCCCATCAGGTAACGGATCTTATCCTTGGGCATATAGGGCTCGACCGCGCTGATCATTTCGTACATCACCTCAGTGGGCTCACCCACAGCGAGGCCGCCGATGGCGTAGCCGTCCAAGTCCAGGTCAGCGATCTGCTTCATGTGCTCCACGCGCAGGTCAGCGAAGGTGCAGCCCTGATTGATGCCGAAGAGCAGCTGGTCGGGGTTGACGGAGATGCCTTCATGCTTCAGGCGGGCCATCTCATCCTTGCAGCGCTTGAGCCAGCGGGTGGTGCGCTCGCAGCTGGCTTTGGAGTAATCGTGCTGGGCGGGGTTCTCGACGCACTCATCAAAGGCCATGGCGATGGTGGAACCGAGGTTTGCCTGGATCTGCATACTTTCCTCGGGACCCATGAAGATGCGGTGGCCGTCGAGGTGAGAGGCAAAGGTCACGCCCTCCTCGGTGATCTTGCGCAGCTTTGCGAGGCTGAACACCTGAAATCCGCCGCTGTCGGTGAGGATGGGACCGTTCCAGCGGGTAAACTTGTGCAGACCGCCCATCTCTGCCACCAGCTTGTCGCCGGGACGCAGATGCAGATGGTAGGTGTTGCAGAGCATGACCTGCGCACCGATGTCCTTCAGGTCATGGGCAGACAGGCCGCCCTTGATGGCGCCGGCGGTGGCAACATTCTGGAATGCGGGGGTCTGCACCGTGCCGTGTACGGTCTTGAACTCGCCCCGCCGGGCGTTGTGCTCCTGCTTGAGCAGCTTGTAGGTCGTCAAAGAAGGCATAATATTTTTCCTTTCTGCGCACGGAAAACAGCCGTGCATCCTGCCGCAGGGGGCGTATGCTCTCGCTGCGGATACAGAGTCGGGATATTACAGCGGCGAAGCGCTATAATAGTTACAAGATCAGCATCGCATCGCCAAAGCTGAAGAACCGATATTTCTGCTCGACAGCCACCTTATAGGCGGCCATCGTCTTTTCGTAGCCATACAGCGCCGACACCAGCATGATGAGGGTGCTTTCGGGCAGATGGAAGTTGGTGATAAGGCCGTCGATGCAGTTGAACTTGACACCAGGATAGAGGAAGATGTCGGTGTTGCCGCTGCAGGCTTTGATCTCGCCGTACTTGGCGGCGACGGCTTCCAGCGTGCGGCAGCTGGTGGTGCCCACGGCGATGACGCGGTGGCCCGCAGCTTTGGTGTCGCGGATCATCTGCGCAGTCTTTTCGTCGATGCAGTACCACTCGCTGTGCATCTTGTGGTCGGTGATCTCGTCCTCCTGCACAGGGCGGAAGGTACCCAGGCCCACATGCAGGGTCACCTCAGCAATATTCACGCCCTTGGCGCGGATG
>OLQB01002441.1_pt1 | contig 12022 bp, 10 predicted proteins | sample 1672681 | NCBI WGS metagenome assembly OLQB01 (sample SAMEA3136713, study PRJEB25190) | human gut metagenome | reverse complement strand
AGCACTGTCAGGCTTACTTCTCTTACGACTCCAAGAAATCAGGTGGTTTCACTTGCTCTCACCTCCGTTTCGGCGATACTCCTATCCGTTCTACTTATTTAGTAAATACTCCGAACTTCGTAGCTTGCCACGTACAAGCTTATTTGCACATGTACGATGTAACTCGTGGTTTACGTAAGAACGGTTCTTTCTTGTTGAACACTATTTGGGAAGGTGAAGAACTGGCCAAGAACTTACCGAACAAGGTTAAGAAATATTTCGCACAAAACAACATTACTGTTTACTATATCAATGCAACTCAGATTGCTCAGGAAATCGGTTTGGGCAACCGTACCAATACCATCCTGCAATCAGCATTCTTCCGTATCACAGGCGTTATTCCTGTTGACTTGGCTGTAGAACAGATGAAGAAATTCATCGTTAAGTCTTATGGCAAGAAGGGCGAAGACGTGGTGAACAAGAACTATGCTGCCGTAGACCGTGGTGGTGAATACAAACAATTGACAGTTGATCCGGCTTGGGCTAATCTGGAAGTTGAAGCTCCTGCTGCTAACAATGACCCTGCATTCATCAACGAAGTAGTTCGTCCTATCAACGCTCAGGATGGTGACTTGTTGCCGGTATCTGCATTCAAAGGCATCGAAGACGGTACTTGGGAACAAGGTACTGCTCAATACGAAAAACGTGGTGTAGCTGCATTCGTACCTGAATGGAATGCTGAAAACTGTATCCAGTGTAACAAGTGTGCATATGTTTGTCCTCATGCTTCCATCCGTCCGTTCGTACTTGACGCTGAAGAACAGAAGGGTGCAGACTTCGAGACATTGAAAGCTGTAGGTAAACAATTTGACGGAATGACATTCCGTATCCAGGTTGACGTGCTTGACTGTCTGGGTTGTGGTAACTGTGCTGATGTTTGTCCGGGCAATCCGAAGAAGGGAGGCAAGGCTCTTACAATGAAACATTTGGAAAGCCAGTTGTCTCAAGCAGCCAATTGGGAATACTGCGCTAAGAACGTGAAGAGCAAACAACATTTAGTAGATATCAAAGCCAATGTGAAGAACTCTCAGTTCGCTACTCCGTTGTTCGAATTCTCTGGAGCTTGTTCAGGTTGTGGTGAAACTCCATATGTGAAACTGATTTCCCAGTTATTCGGTGACCGTGAAATGGTTGCTAACGCTACCGGATGTTCTTCTATCTACTCTGGTTCTGTTCCTTCAACTCCTTATACTAAGAACGAAAAGGGTCAAGGTCCTGCTTGGGCTAACTCATTGTTCGAAGATTTCTGCGAATTCGGTTTAGGTATGACTTTGGCTGACAAGAAACTTCGTGCACGTATCGAAGCTGCTATGAAGGATGCTATCGCCAGTGATACTTGTCCAGCAGAATACAAAGAAGCATTCCAGGAATGGATTGACGGTAAGGACGATGCAGACAAGAGCAAAGCTGCTGCCGAAAAGATCATTCCAATGGTGGAAGCTGCTAAAGATAAATGTAAGAACTGCGCTACCATTGCAGAATTCAAGAACTATTTGGTTAAGAAGAGCCAATGGATTATCGGTGGTGACGGTGCTTCTTACGATATCGGTTACGGTGGTTTGGACCATGTGATTGCTTCCGGCGAAGATGTAAATATTTTGGTATTGGATACTGAAGTTTACTCTAATACCGGTGGTCAGTCATCTAAGGCTACTCCGCTGGGTGCTATCGCTAAGTTTGCCGCTTCAGGTAAGCGTGTACGTAAGAAAGACCTTGGTATGATCGCTACTACTTACGGTTATGTATATGTTGCCCAGATTGCTATGGGTGCTGACCAAGCTCAGACTTTGAAAGCTATTCGTGAAGCAGAAGCTTACCCCGGTCCGTCATTGGTTATCGCTTACGCTCCGTGTATCAACCACGGTTTGAAGGCAGGTATGGGTAAGAGCCAGGCTGAAGAGGCTAAGGCTGTAGAATGCGGTTACTGGCACTTATGGCGTTTCAACCCTGCTTTGGAAGAAGAAGGCAAGAATCCATTCATGCTTGACTCTAAAGAACCGAAATGGGAAGGTTTCCAGGATTTCTTGAAGAACGAAGTTCGTTTTGCTTCTGTAATGAAACAGTATCCTGCTGAAGCAGCAGATCTATTTGCTGCTTGCGAAGAAATGGCCAAGAAACGTTATGCTTCTTACAAACGTATGGAAGCAATGAATTGGAGTGAATAATTTCTAATACATGCATATAAAAAAGGCTTGTTCATGAAGAACAAGCCTTTTTTATAACCTTTTTCTACCATTAGTATATATGAGGCCACGCATACGTATGCACAAAATAAGACCTCAATTTCAAATATTTCTACTTTTACCATCACTATTTATGGCTTAAGGTTACCAAAAATTTCCTACCTTTGCACATAACATTATGAAAAACCTATAAACATGAATACTCTAACCAACCTGAAATACACATTGGCTGTCACAGCCGGACTGTGCTCCTCTTTTGCATACGCACAAAACCATCCTCATATCATACTGATAATGACAGACCAACAGCGAGCCGATGCCATAGGCTGTATGGGAAACGATGCTGTTATCTCCCCTAACCTAGACGCACTAGCTGCCGAGGGAACATTATTTATGAATGGCTATTCTTCTTGTCCAAGCAGCACTCCGGCACGTGCTGGTCTGCTGACCGGACTTTCTCCTTGGCATCATGGCTTGTTGGGATATGGAAAAGTATCTCCCGAATATAAATACGAAATGCCACAGATGCTAAAAGACGCTGGTTATTATACTTTTGGAATCGGGAAAATGCACTGGCATCCCCAACGGGTAAAACATGGTTTCGAAGGCACTCTGCTAGATGAAAGCGGACGCGTGGAGGACGAGAATTTCACCAGTGATTACCGCCAATGGTTCCAAACAAAAGCTCCCGGAAAGAATCCTGACGCCACCGGTATAGGCTGGAACGACCATACGGCAAGTATATATAAATTGCCCGAAAACCTCCATCCTACCTATTGGACAGGAGAAATGGCCTGTGAACTTATCAGCAACTACGATCCGACCAACAAACCGTTATTTCTGAAAGTTTCTTTTGCCCGTCCACACAGTCCGTATGATCCACCACAAAGATATCTGGACATGTATAAGGATGCCCTAATACCCGATCCTGCTATCGGAGACTGGTGTGGCAAATACGCAAAAAAACTAAATCCTGAAAAGACGGCACAAGACGCTCCATACGGTAATTTTGGCAATGAATATGCACGCAATTCCAGACGTCATTATTATGCCAACATCACTTTCATTGACGAACAGATAGGCAGAATTATCCAAACATTGAAAGAAAAGGATATGTATAATGACGCATTAATCGTTTTCATTTCCGATCATGGCGATATGATGGGCGACCATTATCACTGGAGAAAGACTTATCCATACGAGGGCTCCACTCATGTGCCATACATCGTGAAATGGCCTTCTGCCAACCACGTTACACCGGGAAAAACAGACGCTCCTGTAGAGTTACGTGATATTCTTCCCACTTTCCTTGATGCAGCCGATGTGACCATCCCCACTGACATGGACGGCCGTTCTTTGTTGCCACTTGCCAAAGGCATGGAAACAACCTGGCGCAAGTATCTGGATCTAGAGCATGCCACCTGTTACAGTGATGATAACTATTGGTGTGCACTGACTGACGGCAAAATAAAATATATATGGCGTATCCATACCGGTACCGAAGAGTTATTCGACTTGACCCAAGACCCTCAGGAATTGCACAATGCCGTCAATGACAAAAAATACAGGAAGCAGCTGACGGAAATGCGTAATGAAATGATCCGTCATTTAAGTGAACGCGGCGAAGAGTTCGTGAAGGACGGTCGATTGGTGGTCAAGGAGAAGACCATGCTTTATGGACCTAATTATCCGGGGAAAGAAAATAAAAGATAATGTACGTTGTACAGAGGGATCGTCTCCAATTGTCCCACTTTTTCCTACAACAGAGTTTTATAATTCTGCTGTCACTGTTGTCACCTATTCCCTGCAACCCCTATAAACAGGAAGTTAGAGAGGTGGTGGCAGCACATTATTTTATGTACAAAAATGCCTACTGCCACCACTTTATCCACCTTGTTACATGGTACAAACCTACTTTGTTTGTCCACCAGACAGGACAAGCCTGTGCAATGAACACGATAGGCTTGTACGGTGAACACGGTAAACTTGTGCAGCCTCGAAACAACGACTTTCCTTGCCAAAGTATTCAGAATCTTGATACAAGTTCTGTCGGATCCTGCAGCAAGTTCCACGAAATCCTGTACCAAGTTTTGCCGTTACACCCAGCATCCTTCCCTTTCGGAGGAGAAGGATAAACCGATAGCCGGAAAGACTTAAACTAAAGGTTGGAAGATATAGATCTTTGAAACGAAACGTCTTGTTCTTTTTATCAGACGTCTTCATCTTTTTTGCAAACATCCTTGTTTTTTCCGAAAAGAATAAAGGCTTTCGGAACGATACGGGACTGTGACCGGAAACAGATTTCTACACATACGTATGTACGTGTAAAAAAATATCCTGCCACCTGCTTGCTATAATGACTGACCCCGAAACCAAATTCCCTTTTCCATAACTTATCGGGCAAGCTAATCAGAGCTCATTCCAATAGCATAGGAAAAGCGATGGAACATCAAATTCACACCGCTTTATCTCTAAAAACAAGAAAATGAGTTTCCAAGTGAACCTCCATTTCACCCGACAGATTCTTCATTTCAGCAAGAAAGGATGCACGAGTTTCATCAAATTTCTGAAGCCCCTCTATCTTTCTATTTTCCAACAGTTCCTGCAGTCTGTTCACAAATTAAAATATAAAGCCTAACCCTAACGACAAATTGGAAAGAGCCAATTTATCTTTCCCTTCATTCTTCTCGTCAGTAATATTAGCCGATTTCAGACCTTTTTGATAAGCAACATTCAAAAACAAGCGCTTCCAATAGATGCTGCCCTGTATGGCAATTCCCCAGTCAAAACGGTTAATATTACCTTTAGGATCGTCCCCATCATCATTCTTGCCAAAGGAGGGACAATCATCTTTGGTTATGGTATGTTTATTTTCTCCATATTTGTCGGGGGATACTGTCAAATATGTATCCGACTCATATTTAAACTTACCAAACAACCCATAAGAGAAGTAAGGGCCCACTCCCAACTGAACCCTAAACGATTCTGACAAAGGTAAAGCATAAGCAAATAAAATAGGAACGTCCAAATAGCCCAGATTATGTTTTTGAGTGACACTAGTGCCGCGAGATTCTGTCACATCATATTTCTTATAAGAATCCAAATCGACCCGATGCGATTTTTTAGTAGTAAATTTATCATATTCATAAGTGATACCTTTCATAGAAAGTCCAATAGCAGGCTGAATACTAAAGTTGCCAATCACAGGAACATCTATAAAATAATGGACACTGTAACCCATATAGCTTTTATTATTATAATCTTGATCTGCCATAAGATCATTATACTTCCCTGTAGCACTGGTCATATTTAACCCCACGCGAATACCGGAAGTAGTTTGTGCTTGTGCCATAAATGCACATACGGACATAGCCATGATAAAAAACAGTTTCTTCATAATGCAGTATTTTTATTAAAATTTGTAATCTTGTTTCACTCCTTTCATAGTGAACAATAAAGAAAGACGGACAGACCAATTTTCATCAATAGCATACTCAGCTCCTATTCCTGCATAGAAACCTGGATGCATTTTAGATTCCTCTACGCTAGACATGCTGCTCATATTGAGCAGCCTTCGCATTCCACATTAAACCCTGTGCATACGATGTTAACGAAATTAGCATTAAAATGCTGCAATAATTGTCTTTTCCATACTTCGTAACAATTGACTCTATAAGTTTACATTTGCAAATGTATTGCAACTTTTATATTCAAAAAACCATCATTTGTCAAGATTTACACTAAACACACTAAAATAGATACCAAGCAGCTAAAATTAACGACTATATATACAATAAATAAATTATGCAAATAAGACAAGCTTGAAAATATATAAATTTAGGCTTCACATTCCAGCTCTATATGATATGGAATCGGAAGAACCATCAAAAGCCCAGTTATACTTTTCACCACCTCTCCAGACTGGCAGTATAGAACTATAGAACCATTTAAAACATAAAACAAACAGGCGTTCATTTCCGAGGAATAAACGCCTGTTTGTTTTGAATTTCACTATTCAGCCATATCAACAAATCTTTTTGGCAAGCAACCAATTTTCACTTCTGTTGACGAAGCCGGCTAACTTAAACACTTATTTTATTTCACGAATCAACATTCCCGGATAAAAATCGCCACCCGACACTTTTCGGAAAGTGGTAAAACCAAAGTCCGAACCATAAGCCTGTTCCTCGGAAGCCATATAACGATTATCCCAAATCAGATTCTCCTTAGGCTGAATCACTCCTACACGCTTATAAGTCATTTTGCCTTCTTTGCTCAATTCAGCTTCCAGCACTTCAAATTTAGACTTTTCAGTGACTCCCTCTTTCAAGCCAATATAAGCTTTAAGGGGAGAAACACTAATTAAGGGGGTATTTACTTTGAACTGGTCAAAATTCTTTTGCAGACTCGCTATATTTTCATCAATGGCACGTTGGCATGCCTTTCGCACCATTTGCTGGGGCTCATCCAAGTTAATACCCAAAAAGGAAGTGTTACTTCCATCACTATGCTGGCTGCCCACATACTTCAACTTGAACATCTTACGGTTATTATTGAAAGCATTCACCTTCTCCTTATTATCCTTATCAGTATAATATTGAGTATAGAATTTTGTTGCAGTCTCTTCATCCCAAACCAGTTGATAGAGATAAGTATCAATATTTACTTTAAACCCCTTATAGGATGCAACTATATCTCCCGTAGAATTACCTAAATCCATATAGGATGTCTCACCGGTGTAAATGGCCGCTGCCGCACCCAGCCCTTTGACAATTCCTCCCCACACACTTGAACCTTTTGAACGGTCAATATAGCGAATATCATTCACAATAAGAAAAGTATTTCCAATCAAGTCCTCACCGGCATCTTCCAACAGAGCGTTTCCGCGTTGAGTCTTGGATGCCAGAGCCTTGTCCAGTTCGGAAGCATTGTACAGCCCTCGTTCTTTCACCAGTTCTACATCACAGACCCCTGTCATGTAATCACGGTTAAACCAGCGTCCTACCATACGGCTGGCAATACCATTGTTTCTGATAAATTCATCTATCTCCTCATGGTTTTTATCCAATTTCTTTTCAGAAGTATAGATTACTTTTACACTTAAATCATGGTTATTGTATTTATCAGGAACAGGAATTTTGAGAAAAACATCCTTTATTTCATCACCAAATTCTCTTCCTTCGTGATTGATCATCATGCTATAAAGAGAACTGCGACGATATTTTATTTCGCCGTCTCCTTGGGCTTGAATTTGAGCGGCGAATACCACCGCCAACAGCTGTATTATAATGAATCTTTTCATTTTTCAAACATTCAATAATTAATAATCCCAATGTTTATCTGGAATGACAGAGGTTATCTTAAACATATTTGTATCCGGGTCAAAACGTGCAATCACTCGAAGAGCCTCTACTTCGGTCAAGCTCTTCTTGTCTTCCGCTAACATATATTGTTTGGCCAAGACCATATCCTCTTCTTTCTCGAACAAGCAAGGCACCAGTACCTTGCCATCCGGATCAATAATCCCCCACTTTCCATCAGACATCACATAAGCCATCTCATTATCAAAATTGGATGCATTGGCAAATCCCTGCTTCAGACGAACAGACTTTTGCACCCCATCATAAAGATAATACAGGTTATCCTTTTTCACCCATATCAATTTCGGATCGACTATAGGAGCTACACCTTGCCACTCTAAAGGAACGACAACCCGGTTCTGCAAATCAATAGCCCCCCATAATTTGTTCAGGCATACGGATGCATACCCCTGATGAAAATTGCCTATACGGTCATACTTATCGGATACGATTTGTCCTTTCATATCCACATAAAACCAAGAAGCATTTTTTTGTACTCCCAAACGTCCATTGTTCACGCTGGTAAGCGAATTGGTATATTCAATAGGAATAACAACTGCCCCTGTAGAATCAATAGCGCCAAAAGCCGATCCCTTTTGTACCACCCGGTATCCTTCATTACTTAGGAAAGCCTTTGACAGGCCACCAATCACCTTATTCCCCTTTTTATCTATGAAAAACAATTCATCATCCAATGAAACCGGAGCTAAATTATGGCTGAAAGCCCCAAACTTTCCCTTTTCTGAAGAAGATATTCTGACCATCACTTCAGCATCCAAATCATAATAAGCTTTAGCTATTTGCTTCTTTTCCACTTTAGCAAGCCTAAGCATATTGTCTGAAGGAGGAAGAATAGCCTGATTGGCAGTTAAAGGAATAATAGTATTTCCATGGATATCTACCAACCCTTGGGATTTCTTATTAATGAAATAAAAATAATCTACCCTCGATGAAGGCAACTGGGACTCAGCAGCATGAGGCTTGGGAAGCAGCAAGCTCTGTATTTCCTGCTTGGTAGCCGGAAATGCAGACTGGTCTGCCTTGGTATAAAAGGCAGCCTCATCAAGCAAAGCTCCGGTTTTCTTATCTCGCAAAACAGGAAAGTTGCCCACATCTTCATACTTGGCAGGAATTATTTCCCGCCCATTTTCATTGATTAACCCGAATTTACCTTTAGACACCATGTTGTTCTTTTTATCGTATTTGCCACCGATATTAACCCAACAGATTCCTTGGTTATTGAAACTGCCAATAAAATTATAAGTAGGCTTCACTATGATATTGCCAGCTGAATCAATGAACCCGAACTTCTTGCCTTTCAAGACATATATCAGTTTTTTATTTAAATCTCCCATTGCCTCATAATCAGTTTTCAGGATTTCCTTACCTGTCTTATCAATCAACCCCCATTTTTCACCTGTATTGCTACTAGCTTTATTGCCTATGAGCCCACCCGTGGTTAGCATTACTCCTTTTTTAGTATTTCCACCTTCAGCGACGGGGCAAACCCCGTTATAAAATTCACCGATATATGTATATTTCCGTTTTGTAATGATTTCACCATCTTCATTAATCAGACTGTATTTTCCATCTTTTCCTATTTTAGCGATACCGTCTTTAAAGGGAGTAGCTTCATCATATTTATATTTTATCACTACCGTCCCGTCTTCCGTCATAAAGCCATAACGCCCCTTTTCATTCTGCACGGCCTTCAACCTCTGAGCTTGCACAGAGCCACTGACCAGCACCAGCAGACATAAAATTAGGATAACTTTTTTATTTCTCATATTCTTTTTATTTAAAATCATTTGAACTTGAATTAATGGAGCCAAGTAATATTAGTAGTAACCGGTTGCTGCCCATTACCAAATGCTACACCTATAGCTCTGGCAGCTTCTATCCTCTGCTTTTTCAGCCCCGCTTCATCCTTATATTTCTCACGATTCTCAAAATCCCAATCACTGGTCACCTTTTGCTTTATTTCATTATACAAAACTTTAGCTTCACCTTCACAACTGCTTCCCGGTTCAATGAAAACCAACCAGTCAAAAGCCCTTGAAGCACCTTCCGCATCGGGTGACTTTGCCCATTCGGATCTGGCGTATTGCATAATCAATTGACAATTATAATTCACATATTGAGTATAATAAGTGTCTATCAGTTTACTAGCTTCCTCATAGCCGACACAACATTCAGGAATAGAGGTAACATAATACAATGCAGCATCATACTCATGCATAGAAGCACTTTTTTGCGCTTTTACCAATATTTGCCTGTAATTACTATTATACCAAGAGATAATTTTTTCTTTCCCTTCGCGTATAAATTCTTGCATTTTCACGTTTTTGCCATTTATTGCACGGAAAGCATTGATATATGCCCGGTTAATATTAGTACCTACTCCTTTTGCATCCACAGTGAGAGTAGAAAATACTTTCTGCCCTACTGCATCGCCTATATACAAAGTCAATTGAACAGTAAGCGCTGTACTGACAGGAGGACCGGACAATGTTTCCTTATATAAAGTATTGGTCTTAGCTGTGATAAAGAATGGTGTAAAATTGGAATTGGCAACACTCCCCTGACCGGCCACTGCCGCAGCTAAACGATTTCCTAAAATCTCTTGTACCTGAGATGGAAGTTCCTCTTTCTGGGCAGCTTTAGCTATGGTAAGGCTTATCTCACAATCCTGTGCTGCCACAGACATGACACAACATGCGCACCAAGCGGCAAATATCATATTCCTTATTTTCATATCTTTTCTATTTTTCTCCGATAACCAATTCAGCTTTACCTAACCCTTTCGTCATTACTTTGCAGGTAAGATTGGCTTTCTGATTGAGATATTTGCGCAAATCATTTGCAAAGCTTCTTGTATCTCTAGCCATTCCATTTTCACGATAAAGCGGAATGCGTACCTGCTCAAAAAGCATCATATTCTCAGTTGCATCAGTTAAACTAAAACGATGAGCCACCGTATTCTGCGCCACCCAATCTTCTATGATTTCCTGTAGTTCAGCCCCCCCAAATTCACTTTCCAAATTAACGCCGCTCCCATTATCAAACACACGGACTTCTAATGCCACTTCACGGCCATTAGCCATCAAATCATCAAAATGTTTCTGTAACTGACTTACGAAAGCATCCATCTTGTCTACTACCGCTTCTTCCAACAATACTGCCACTTCAGCAGCCATAGAAGGTTCTCCCGTACCTTGCGTCGCTGCGACCTGCTTATTAGTGTAAGCATCCAAGCCTCGCAAAGTATAAGTAACAGAACGTTTGGGACCCATTGTATTAATATTCCAAACTACTTCAATCAGAATATCAGCTTTAGCTCTATTCATTAACCGATCCAAAGGAGACTCTGCCAGTGAAGCTCCCGAAGTAGAACTGGTAGTCATCTCATGTTCCGCCGAACTCTGCTCTATGGAACGAATAGAAGATGCCATATCTTTCAACGGAAAATCTTTTTCAGCCATCAACTCACCTATTTTCGTTATGACATTCACCAAGTTCAGATCATTATCCAACGCCTTTTTATAATCCGGAAGTTCGGTAATAATGCCTTGATTGTTATATTTTTGTGTATAACCATTATGGGTACACCACACATTAGCAGGAACAACCATAATGGTGGGTTTTTTAGCCTGTCCATACACTCCGGTGTGTACAAGTGCTACAATAAATAAAATAGCATATAATTTTTTCATGTTTTTCTGTCTTTATGGTTTTAAAATTTTATCTTCTATCAGTTTCTGCTGTAATTGAGAACGAAGCACACGCACCGTAGTGGAATAAGAAATTTGGGTTTTATTAGAAGCCTTCGTGTTAGAATTTGTTTTCTTATCTTCCATACTTACATACTTCAGGTATTCCCCTCCGTCTCTAAAAAAGTCGTTAAAATAATATGCATACCGTTCCTGTGCATTCACTTCTGTTACCAAAGGGCGCACACTACATTCACGACTACCGGCAGCAACACCTTTGAACAAAACATCCCTTACTGCATTTTTCTTTGCCTGCTCTATAGCATCAGTACGATTTTTCCCTCTGCCCCAAGCTCGAAGTGTCTCCGAACCATCCAGTTCTACTCCCAAACATTCACTCTCAAAGGAATGATAGGAAGAAACACTCTTTTTGCTGCTGCATCCGGCAAAGACAAGTAAAAGCAGACATCCCAATTTCCACGTATAAAACAGATGTTTCATAATTTTTTCTTCTTTAAAATTCATAGTCTAAAGTATTACATACGTTGAATGATCTCAGACTCCTTGAAACGGAAATAAGCGAGCGTCCAATTTACGAATGCAAAAAGCATAAAGCCCACAGTTACCATGACAGTAACCTGTTCCTTCGTTATTGAAGAAAAAATATAACCATAATCTTTACTGCTTCCGCTAAATAACATATCCCCCACCAACATTCCGACCAATACGT
>OLQB01002440.1_pt1 | contig 12028 bp, 7 predicted proteins | sample 1672681 | NCBI WGS metagenome assembly OLQB01 (sample SAMEA3136713, study PRJEB25190) | human gut metagenome | reverse complement strand
TCTGGAAGTAGTTCTGTTGAACTCTAATCCGGCTACAATCATGACAGATAAAGATATTGCAGACCGTGTTTACATTGAGCCTCTCACCGTAGAAGTGGTAGAGCAGCTGATCCTGAAAGAGAAGCCAGACAGCGTTCTTCCTACCCTGGGCGGTCAGGCAGGTCTGAACCTTGCCATGGAGCTGGATGAGAAAGGCTTCCTGAAAGAACATAATGTAAGACTGATCGGTACTACAGCCCAGACCATTAAGAAAGCTGAAGATCGTCAGGAATTTAAGGATACCATGGAGAAAATCGGCGAGCCGGTTGCAGCTTCCAAGGTTGTTACCACGGTGGAGGATGGTCTTGCATTTACCAATACCATTGGCTATCCGGTTGTTCTTCGTCCTGCTTACACTCTTGGCGGAAGCGGCGGCGGAATTGCCCACAATGAATACGAGCTTCGTGAGATCCTGGAGAATGGTCTTCGTCTTTCCCGTGTTGGAGAGGTTCTGGTAGAGCGCTGTATCGCAGGCTGGAAGGAAATCGAGTACGAAGTAATGCGTGACGGAAATGGAACATGTATTACCGTATGTAATATGGAGAACCTTGACCCGGTTGGTGTTCATACCGGTGACAGTATCGTAGTTGCTCCTTCTCAGACTTTAGGAGATAAAGAGTACCAGATGCTCCGTAATTCCGCATTAAATATCATTGACGAACTTGGTGTAGAAGGTGGATGTAACGTACAGTTCGCTTTAAATCCAGATACATTTGATTATTGTGTAATCGAGGTTAACCCTCGTGTAAGCCGTTCTTCTGCATTAGCTTCTAAGGCAACTGGTTATCCGATTGCCAAAGTTACTGCAAAGATTGCGCTTGGTTACCACTTAGATGAGATTAAGAATGCCGTAACAGGTAAGACATTCGCAAGTTTTGAGCCAGCACTTGACTATTGTGTAGTAAAGGTTCCAAGACTTCCATTTGATAAGTTCATTTCTGCCTCCCGTCATCTGACAACACAGATGAAGGCAACTGGTGAGGTAATGAGTATCTGCACTAACTTTGAAGGTGGTCTCATGAAGGCTCTCCGTTCCTTAGAGCAGCATGTAGACAGCCTGATGCATGGCGATTTTGACAAGTTAAGCGACAAAGAATTAGAAGAACATCTTCATATTGTAGATGACCTTCGTATTTACTGTATCGCAGAGGCACTCCGCCGTAAAGTGAATCCACAGAAGATTCATGACATTACAAAAATTGATTTATGGTTCATCGATAAGTTAAATAACATCGTTGAGATGGAAGCAAAACTTAAGAACGCAGAAGAATTAGACCGTGACCTTTTACTTAAAGCAAAAGAAATGGAATTCCCTGATAAAGTTATCGGAGAGCTTATCGGTCAGAGTGAAGAATATGTAAAGAACTTAAGAAGACAGATGGATATCGTTCCTGCCTACAAAGTTGTTGATACTTGTGCGGCTGAGTTTGCAGCAGAAACACCATATTATTACTCTTGTTTTGGAAGCTTTAATGAAGTAGAAGAAACTTCTGATAAGAAGAAGATTATGGTACTGGGTTCTGGTCCGATCCGTATCGGACAGGGTATTGAGTTTGACTACTGTTCTGTACACAGTGTATGGGCATTTAAAGAAATGGGTTATGAGACGATTATCGTAAATAATAACCCTGAAACAGTAAGTACTGACTTCGATATCGCAGATAAGCTTTACTTCGAGCCTTTAACAGAGGAAGATGTAGAACATATCGTAGAATTAGAGAAACCGGACGGAGCAGTTGTACAGTTTGGTGGACAGACAGCTATCAAGTTAACAGAAAAGTTAAATAAAATCGGTGTTCCAATTCTTGGTACAAGTGCTGAGAACGTAGATGCAGCCGAAGACAGAGAACTTTTTGATGAGATTCTTGAGCAGTGCTGTATCCCAAGACCAAAGGGAGGTACTGTATTTACAAAAGAAGAGGCAATCAAGACAGCCAACGAGATTGGTTATCCAGTATTAATCCGTCCTTCCTACGTACTTGGTGGACAGGGTATGCAGATTGCTATTTCAGATGAGGATATTTCAGAATTTATGGATGTTATCCAGAGATATGCACAGGAACATCCAATCCTTATCGATAAATACCTGATGGGTGTTGAGGTAGAGGTTGATGCCGTATGTGATGGTGAAGAAATCGTTATCCCAGGTATCATGCAGCATGTAGAGAGAGCCGGAATCCATTCTGGAGACAGTATTTCCGTATATCCTGCAAGAGACCTTTCTCCTAAGATTAAAAAGGTTATCGGACATTATACAAAGTTACTGGCAAAGGCTTTACACGTTATCGGTCTTATCAATATCCAGTTCATTGTATATCAGGATGAAGTATATGTCATTGAGGTTAACCCTCGTTCTTCAAGAACCGTTCCTTATATCAGTAAGGTAACAGGTATTCCTATCGTTGACCTTGCAACAAAGGTTATGACAGGAATGAAGTTAAAAGACTTAGGTTACGAGCCAGGACTTCAGCCAGAATCTCCATACTGGGCAATCAAGATGCCAGTATTCTCATTCGAGAAGATTCGTGGTGCGGATATCAGCCTTGGACCAGAAATGAAGTCTACAGGTGAGTGTCTCGGTATTTCCAAGAACTTTGAGGAAGCGTTATTTAAAGCATTCTTAGGTTCTGGTGTAGATTTACCAAAGCATAAGAAGATGATCATGACTGTAAAGGATTCTGATAAGTTAGATGCAGTAGAAGTTGGTAAGAGATTTACAGCACTTGGCTACGAAATCTATGCGACAAGAAATACATGCAAGACATTACAGGAAAGCGGTGTGCCGGCGAAGAGAGTCAATAAGATTGAGGAGTCACATCCAAACCTGCTGGATTTAATTTTAGGACATCAGATTGATCTTATCATCGATACACCTTCACAGGGTATTGAAAGAAGCAAAGATGGTTTTGTTATCCGTCGTCATGCGGTAGAAACAGGTGTGAACTGTCTGACTTCTCTTGATACAGCAAACGCCTTACTTACCAGCTTAGAGTCTTCCTGCCGAGAAGATTTATCTTTAGTGGATATCGCAGAAATTGATAAAGAGATTGAGAGCAAGATTAACGAGGCATAAAAAGGGGAGTGAATCCCTAATATAAATAAATATGTACTCATGGAGTCTTTTATGCATTTACCCTTGCAAAAGATTTCATGAGTACATAGCATAATTGGGAGGATACCAATGGGAAATTATACAAAGCAGGATATTATTCAGCTTGTGGAAGAAAAAGATGTACAGTTTATAAGACTTCAGTTTACAGATGTATCTGGTACCTTAAAGAATGTGGCAATCACAGCCAGCCAGCTTGAAAAAGCATTAGATAATAAGTGTATGTTTGATGGCTCATCTATTGAGGGATTTGTCCGCATTGAGGAATCCGATATGTACTTATATCCAGATCTTAATACATTTGAGATTCTTCCGTGGCGTCCACAGCATGGCAAAGTTGCCCGTTTCATGTGCGATGTATATCGACCAGAGGGCGTGCCTTTCGAGGGAGACAGCCGTTATGTATTGAAAAATGTATTAAAAAAAGCGGCAAAGATGGGATATACTTTTGATGTAGGACCAGAATGTGAATTCTTCCTTTTCCATACGGATGATAATGGACAGCCGACAAATATCACCCATGAAAAGGCAAGTTATTTTGATGTTACTCCATTAGATTTAGGAGAGAATGCGCGAAGAGATATCGTTCTTACATTAGAGAGTATGGGCTTCGAGATTGAGGCTTCTCATCATGAAGTAGCTCCGGCACAGCATGAGATTGACTTTAAGTATGATAATGCATTAGTAACAGCAGATAATATCATGACATTTAAGATGGTTGTAAAGACCATTGCAAAAAGACATGGATTGTATGCGACCTTTATGCCAAAGCCAATTACAGATGTAGACGGTTCTGGAATGCATATCAATATGTCCCTTGAAAAAGATGGAAAGAACATTTTCTTTGATAAGAGCAATCCGATGGGACTGAGCAAAGAATGTTATCATTTCATTGCAGGTCTTATTAAGCATGCTAAAGGTATGTCCTGTATTTGTAATCCTCTTGTAAACTCCTACAAAAGACTGGTTCCGGGTTATGAAGCACCGGTGGCAATCTGCTGGTCATCCATTAACCGAAGTCCATTAATCCGTATTCCGGCATCGAGAGGTGCAGGAACAAGAATCGAATTCAGAAGTCCTGACCCGGCAGCAAACCCATATCTTGTTATGGCACTTTGTCTTGCAGCAGGTCTTGATGGAATTGAGAATGAATTAGAAGCGCCAGAACCAATCGGTAAAAATATGTATTTACTTACAGAAGAACAGATTGCTGATATGAATATTGATGTCCTTCCGGCAACACTTGGAGAAGCCTGTGATGCCTTTGAAGAGGATAAATATATTCAGGAAGTTTTGGGAGAGCATATCAGTAAAAAATATTTGGAAGCAAAGAGAAAAGAATGGCATGAATATTGCAGACAGGTTTCTGATTGGGAAACAGAAGCATATCTTTATAAATACTAACAGCTCAGCTGCCTAAAATATCGACTGTAGATTGAAAAACTGGAATCCTTATGAGGGTGAGTGGAAAGTGTTGAATATTGTTGTTGTGTTTCCGAAAAAGGAAATTGTACTAAAAATGAAAAATGTTCTAATAAAGAATGGCTTTGATGTGTCAGCTGTCTGTGTTACCGGAGCACAGGCAATTCAGGCAGTGGAAAGACTGGAAGCGGGTGTTGTTGTCTGCGGCATCCGCTTTGCTGATATGATATATGATGAATTAAAAGAGTGTATTCCAGATACTTTTGAGATGGTCGTTATTGCCAGCAATGCCCAGTGGCAGGAATATGGAGATGATGATGTCATTTATCTGCCATTGCCGTTAAAAGCATATGATCTGGTAGATACCGTATCGGATCTGCTGACAGATATACATAGAAGATTAAAGCGGGAAAGGGAAAAGCCGAATAAGAGATCTTCTGCTGATCAGGGAGTTATTAATCAGGCAAAGTCTTTATTAATGGAGAAAAATGAATTGACAGAAGAAGAGGCGCACCGTTACCTTCAGAAGAGAAGTATGGATAATGGAACGAATATGGTAGAAACGGCATATATGGTTTTGCAGGTTTTTTGATCCGGCATTTTTGAAACTGTATAGAATGAAAGTAGATTTTTGCGCTTTTTAATAAGTTGTTTTGGAAATCTTTGCTTAATTTCATAAGTAAAACACACTTTATAAATGAAATCTTGCAGGTGAAATCTAAATAATTGTAAGAATTTTATTGAAAAATGAGGATAACTCTTGTTAAATAACGAAGATTATCGTATATTTTAAGTTGCTTATATGTGCAAAAGAAGGGAGCAGCCTATGAAGTTTACAAAGATGCATGGAATAGGAAATGATTATGTTTATGTAAATTGTTTCGAAGAATCAATAAAGAATCCTGCAGAAGTATCAAAGTTTGTCAGTGACCGTCATTTTGGAATCGGTTCAGATGGATTAATTCTTATCAGCCCGTCTGCAAAAGCAGATTTCCGTATGAATATCTATAATGCAGATGGTTCTCAGGCAGAAATGTGCGGAAACGGTATCCGTTGTGTGGCAAAATATGTGTATGATTACGGTCTGACAGATAAGACAGAGATTTCTGTCGAAACTTTAGCGGGAATCAAATATTTAAAACTTCAGGTGGAAAATGGCAAAGTAGCAACCGTAGAAGTAAATATGGGTGCACCAATCCTTGAACCAAAGAAAATTCCAGTTGCAGTAGAGAATAATCCAGTAGTGGATGTCCCTGTTGAAGTAAAGGGAAAAACTTACCATATGACATGCGTATCTATGGGGAATCCTCATGCGATTATCTTTATGGATAACGTAAAGGAATTAGATATCGAAGCTATTGGGCCATATTTCGAAAATCATCCGGTATTTCCGAAAAGAACAAACACAGAGTTTGTGGAAGTGTTAGACAAAAACACAGTAAATATGAGAGTATGGGAGCGCGGCAGTGATGAGACACTCGCCTGTGGAACAGGTGCCTGTGCAACTACCGTTGCCTGTATATTAAATAACAAGACAGAAGACGAAGTTACAGTACACTTACTTGGAGGAGATTTAAAAATCCGTTGGGACCGCAAAGAAAACTTAGTTTATATGACCGGTCCGGCAACCGTTGTATTTGATGGGGAAATTACTCTTCCGGAAGGAATACTGTAATAGACAGCAGTAGGCGAAAGCCAGTTAGGAGCAGCTATGTTTAAAGTAAACGAGAATTATTTAAAACTGCCAGGAAGCTATCTTTTTTCTAATATTGGGAAAAAAGTAGCAGCATACAAAGAGGCAAATCCAGACAAATCTATTATCAGTTTAGGAATTGGTGACGTAACACAGCCATTAGCACCAGAGATCATCAAAAGTCTTCACAGTGCAGTAGATGAAATGGGGAAAGCAGAAACTTTCCACGGATATGCACCAGACCTTGGATATGAATTCTTAAGAAATGCAATCGCAGATGGTGACTACAAGAGCCGTGGATGTGATATCAGTGCCGATGAAATCTTTGTCAGCGATGGTGCAAAATGTGATTCTGGAAACATTCAGGAAATTTTCAGTGTAGATAACAAAATTGCTGTATGTGACCCTGTATACCCAGTTTATGTTGACACAAACGTTATGGCAGGAAGAACAGGAACATATAATCCGACAACAGAAACATGGAGCGATGTAATCTACATGCCATGTACAGCAGAGAACGATTTCGTACCAGACTTCCCAAAAGAAGAACCAGATATCATTTATCTTTGCTTCCCAAATAATCCAACAGGAACGACAATCACAAAAGCACAGCTTCAGGAATGGGTTGACTATGCAAACAAAATCGGTGCAGTAATCATCTATGATGCCGCTTATGAAGCATATATCAGCGAAGATGATGTAGCACATAGCATCTACGAATGTGAAGGAGCAAGAACTTGTGCAATCGAGCTTCGAAGCTTCTCCAAAAATGCAGGATTCACAGGAACAAGACTTGGTTTCACCGTTGTCCCTAAAGACTTAAAAGCAGGAGACGTTGCTTTACATTCCTTATGGGCAAGACGTCACGGAACAAAATACAATGGAGCACCTTATATTGTACAGAAAGCCGGAGCTGCTGTTTATACAGAGGCCGGAAAAGCACAGATCAAAGAGCAGATCGCATACTATCAGAAGAATGCAAGAACGATTTATGAAGGTCTGAAGAATGCCGGATACACGGTATCCGGAGCAGTGAACTCACCATATGTATGGTTAAAGACGCCGGATAACATGACTTCATGGGAATTCTTTGATTTCCTTCTTGAAAAAGCAAATGTAGTTGGAACTCCGGGATCAGGATTTGGACCGAGCGGGGAAGGATACTTCCGCCTGACAGCATTTGGAAGTTACGAGAATACGTTGGAAGCGATCAAGAGAATTGAGAATATTTAATTGAAAATCTGGCTGCAGGGACGGGCGTCGGATCACGGTGTGGATTTGGCGGTGGACTCTGGCGTGAACAGCCTGTAACATGAAAAGAAAGAGAAAAGTGTGATACCAGACTCATTCGACGGAAAATCTGATGATTTTCCATCTCAGGAGTCTTCGGAATTTCGTACTTGGGGTACGAAATCCGATCACACTTTTCTCTTTTTTTCATTAACAGGCTGTAACACGCCGCCATATACCGCCAAATCCACACCGTGATCCGACGCCCTGGGCGCTGCAGCCAATTTAAAATGATACCTGGCTTTAAGCTTTATTCAACCGTTATGTGTGTCTATACCAAAACAAAATCACTCATAACATATAAGTCAGAACAAAAGTAAATATAATAAGAATGGATTTCAATTCTGAACAAACAATCCTTCCATCCACAGCGAGGCGCATCTATGATGCGCCAATGCGGAAGCTTTGAATAACGTAAGGGTGAAGTGGGGACGAGGTGACGGTTTCACGCCATTCGTAAGAGCCGTGCAGTCTGTTCATTTAATCGGGACGGAAATTGTGACCAGATTTCGTACTACAAGTACGGAATCTGAGGACTGCCTGAGCCGGAAAATCATCAGATTTTCCAGCGAATCAGTCCGGTGTCGCAACTTCCGTCCCGATTAAATTTTACAGAATGCAGGCGATGAAGACCGGCGTGAAACCGTCACCTCGTCCTTGCTTCGCCCGTAGCCTTATTCCAAACTTCCTCTAACCGGTATGAGACTCCGCTCCAATACCCCTTTCAGGTGAGCAATAGCGGTTCCGTAGTTCGTGATCGGTACGCCCTGATCTTCGGCGCATTTGAGGCGATACTGCATTTCGCGTTCGTTCAGGGTGCAGCCACCACAGTGAATAATGAGTTTATAAGGTGAGAGATCTACCGGGAATTCGGTTCCGCTTGTGAATTCAAAGTGCAGGTCTTTATTTCCGGTATGCTGGCGGATCCAGCGAGGAAGCTTCACTGTTCCAATGTCATCACATTGCCTGTGATGGGTGCAGCCTTCACAGACGAGAATTTTGTCACCATCTTCCAACTTGTCCAGCATCTGTGCGCCTTCGACCTGAAGCTTCAGATTTCCTTTGTATCTGGAAAGCAGGATGGAAAAAGAGGTCAGTGGAATATCTTCCGGTGTATCGGCAGACACTTTGGCAAATGCCTGGCTGTCGGTGATGACAAGGCGTGGCTTTTTGCCAAGAGACGAAAGTGTTTCCTTCAATTCTGTGTCACGGGTTACAATAGAGATTGCACCAGCCTCCAGTACATCGCGGATGGTCTGCTGCTGCGGGAGGATCAGACGTCCTTTTGGGGCGGCAGAGTCGATCGGGACGACCAGAACGACAAAATCATTTGGATTTAAAAGATCGCGGACGAGATATTTATCCTGATCTTCTTCCGGAGCCTGGCTTGCAATCAGTTTTTTTAATTCATGAACATGGTATCCGGTTACTGTGCTGACTTCGATACTGTTGGAAGCATCTATATGAAAAGAAGCATCCGACATAGAATCCAGATTCGGACAGACTGCGCCATTTTCAGCAGAAGAGCAGAGGTCAGATTTATTTTTTACCACAACGTAAGGGATCTTCTTATCCTGTATTTTCTTTAAGATGGATAAATCTTCTGGTGTCATGCCAAGAGAGGCATCGATTACCAGAACAGCGATATCTGTTTTGTTTAAAATCTGGTAGGCTTTTTTGACACGCAGTTCACCGAGTTCTCCGATGTCGTCAAGCCCCGGGGTGTCAATGATCACGACAGGTCCGAGGGGAAGAAGTTCCATTGCCTTTGGAACCGGATCGGTAGTTGTTCCGAGAACATCAGATACAATGGCAAGATTCTGTCCGGTGATAGCGTTGATGATGCTGGATTTTCCGGCATTTCTGCGACCGAAGATACCGATATGTACACGATCTGCAGAAGGGGTGCTGTTAAGACTCATAGTTTTTGTAATCTCCTTTTTTGTATTCTTTTTGCGCAGGAATTCCTTTGCAGTCAGTTTGAATCTGGAAATAGTGTAACACATATACTATAGAAAATCAATTTTGTGAAAATTTACTTAAAAGAAACATATAAAACTGGCAATTTTGGATAAAAGTTTCATTGACTAAAGTGTGAAAGTACGGTAAAATAATCACAAGTTCATAAAGAACAGACAAGGATGTCGCATCAGATGCGGCATCCTTTTTGTATTTCAGAAAAGAAAGTAATCAGAAGTGCAAAGTAATTTCTCAAACAATCCCGGGAACGAGAGAGTGTCTGCGGACGGAAAGACGCTGATCGGATATGATGTTGATCTGTTAAATGATCTGCAGGAGCTTCTGGGATTCGAAATCGATGGTGGCCTTCAGGCAATGGATTATTCGGCACTTACTACTTCACTTGCTGAAAATAAACTGGACATCGGAGCAGCAGCACTTTGTGCAACAGATGAAAGAAAAGAAGTTATGGACTTCAGTGATATCTATTGTGATTCCGGTCAGGTCGTTATGGTAAATAAAAATGACGATAAAGGAATTAAGAGTGTTGATGATCTGAAGGATAAAAAAATAGCCGTTGAAAAGGGAACCGCATCTCATACTTATGCAAGCAAGAACCTTACAAGTGCAACGCTTGAAGTACATGACACGATCACAACTGCATATGAATCTTTGGAGCAGGGAAAAGTAGATGCTGTTATTCAGGATGGACCTGGAGCATATTTCTATATTAAGACAACACCGGACAGCAACCTGGAGGTAGTCGGAGATGAGTTTAATCAGGGCCAGGCACCGTATTGCGTAGCAATTTCTAAAGAATGCAAATATTATGATGAAATCAATGCAGCTGTAAAGGTACTGATTGATAATGGCACAACAGATGAACTCTATGCGAAATGGTGTGAATAATCAAAGAACAGACAGCAACTAAAAAGAAGATAGGATGAGATAGTATATGGATATGACTTTTTTGAATGTTTTACTTCCAATGATGTTTGAGGGATTAAAACTTACGATTTTAATTGCTGTTGTCGGTATCACAATTGGCTTCCTGATCGGAAGCCTCTGTGGATACCTGCTTCAGTCGAAATATAAAATAGGGAAAGCAATTGCAGAAGTTTACATCTGGATCATTCGTGCGACACCACTTATGGTGCAGGCTTTATACGGATATTTTGTAATTCCGAAGCTTTTGGGTGTCGATATTGGAAGCACTGCAGTGGGAATTGGCGTTATCGCACTGAATTCCGGTGCATTTATTTCAGAAATTGTAAAAGGTGCGTTGATGAGCATTGATCCGGGACAGAAAGAAGCAGGTGCATCACTTGGACTTACAAGTGCACAGACGATGATCCATCTGGTTATCCCACCGGCATTTAAAGCGGCACTTCCGGCATTATTTAACCAGTTTATCATTTCTGTTAAGGATACCGCACTTTTATCTGCGATTGCGGTTAATGAGATCACGCATCAGGCACAGGCGTATGCAGCGTTGAGCTTTAAAGCAATTCCTACATACACAGCACTGGCAGCGTTTTATCTGGTGATACTTTCGGTACTGATAATTGTCCAGAAACAGATAGAAAGGAAAATGAGGTGATTGGTATGATTAAAGTAAATCATTTGTCGAAGAAATTTGGGAACCTGGAGGTATTAAAGGATATCAATCTTGATATCAATGAAGGTGAAGTGGTCTGTATCATCGGACCTTCCGGATCGGGAAAGAGTACTTTCTTAAGATGCATCAATCAACTTGAAAGACCGACAGGCGGAACCGTACAGTATGAGGGAAAGAATCTTCTCGATAAGAATTGTGACATCCGCAAATTCCGTGAGGAAGTCGGAATGGTTTTCCAGAAATTCAATCTGTTTCCGCTTAAGACCGTTGTTCAGAATGTTATGATGGCACCAATCCTTACCAAACACATGAATAAGGAAGAAGCGCATGCAAAAGCACTGGAACTTCTGGATAAGGTAGGATTAAAGGATAAAGCGGATGTATATCCGAGTACACTTTCAGGTGGACAGCAGCAGAGAGTTGCCATTGCAAGAGCACTGGCAATGGAACCGAAAGCGCTGTTGTTTGATGAGCCGACATCGGCGCTGGACCCGGAACTGGTAGGAGATGTACTTGATGTTATGAAATCTCTTGCGAAAGAAGGAATGACGATGATCGTTGTAACACATGAAATGGGCTTTGCACGTGATGTGGCAGATCGGGTCATCTTTATGGCAGACGGATATGTTGTTGAAGAAGGCAGACCGGATGCAATTTTTACAGCACCAAGAGAGAGAAGGACGCAGTCATTCTTATCCCGTGTTCTTCCGGCAACTGCATAAATAAGACGTTTTGTAAAAATTATTGATATACTACTCATAAAGGGGCAGGTGAGAGCCTGCCCCAGTGTAAAAAAGATCAAGAAAATGAGTAAAATACTTCCATTGACTTTCCTATATCCGATTGTTAAAATAAGAAGAAAGCTAAAGAAGGGACCTTCGCCATACGGCGGAGGTGT
>OLQB01002439.1_pt1 | contig 12035 bp, 9 predicted proteins | sample 1672681 | NCBI WGS metagenome assembly OLQB01 (sample SAMEA3136713, study PRJEB25190) | human gut metagenome | reverse complement strand
CATCTGCGACATTGCCAATATGATGAATATGGCAGTTGCAGGAAGCCCCGATGAACAGAAAAACTATGTTAATGCTGCTCTCTATGAAGCATTTAACATCCCGGAGCTTTGTGAAAAATCCAGCTGGCTTGGTGGCATTACCGGTGACTCCGGCGATGAATGGGAAAATATGGCCGGTCGAGTAATACAGTTTACCCGAAATCGAGTGGAAAAAGAGCTGGATACCTGTCCCTGGGATATTGTGGGCAGCGAACTGTGCAATATGACCACCAGTATGTTCACTGCAAACTTCGATCTGGCTTCTTCCAACGGAACAGAAAACGAAGTGGCACTGAATATGTGCCAGGCACGAGGCTGTGGTAACAAGCACTGTCGTGTCGTGGCAGAACGACGGGATGTCTATGGACTGCCGAAGCAGGATTGGCTGGAACATATGCAGCAACCTGTAGATCCTATTCATGATACGCCTCGAGAACGCATGGTCAAAGATGGTCAGTGTCTGCGTAATGGTCAATACACACAGAACTTCGGCGAGGAAACATCGCTGGAAAAAGCATATCACTGGGTTGCGCAAATGGGCTGGGTATGGTCTATCCAGTTCCCAATGATGGCTATTAAAGAGATGGCGCCTGATGAAGATGAATTCATGCGAGTATTCCGCATTATCTTTGCTACTGCCGGTAAAAATCAGTTTATCGATCCCTTTGCAAAAGAAGGTCTGCGGAGTTTTCTGGGCATTCCTCATGATATGGACGAGAACGACGGCCGTATTCTCGGCGGATATATCCGCTATATGCTGGACGTACAACAGGTCCCCTATGAGATGGTTCGCTGGACCAAGGATGAAACCTGGATCAAGGTCAAATCAGAGGACTTTACTGCCCGTTATGAGATGGCACCTCTGGATGAACTGGTAGATGCCTACGAGGCACAGTGGAATGGTGCAGCTAAAACGCTGGTCAGCACGGAATGGTCCTGTGTAATCGAAAATCGTGACGAAGAAGAAATGTACATCAAGGTCATCCGCAAGGAAGACTCGCGAATGCTGTAAAGGAGGAGGACAAAATATGCTGTTTAGAGAAGATAACGTCGCACGTGCAGACGCTGATGCTATACGTAAGGGTGTGGGATTTTACCGCTGGACACACGATATCGTAGAGATTACCGGCAAAGACGCACTGGAGGTTCTTCAAAAGATTTATATCAGCAACATTTCCAAAGTTGCTGTCGGACGTTCAAAATACACTGCATCGCTGGATGAAAACGGTGAAATCATTGACGATGTGATCGTCATGCACATGGCAGATGGTCTGTACTGGGTCTCCGACCTCTATGGACCACGTTTGCTACCGTGGATTGAGAAGCACAAAGGTACAGCTGATATTCAGACAAAAATCATCACCTATGACTGGGATATGTATGCCATACAGGGACCTGATAGTATCAATGCGATGAATGCCATGTTAGATAAACCGATTGACGAACTCAAACGGTTTGGCATCTGCGAGCGTAAGATTGGCGATATTCCTGTCTATATTCACCGTTCCGGCTTCACCGGTGAAAATGGCTATGAAATCTATTCTGCATTTGATAAGAGTGCAGAAATTCACAATTTAGCACTGAAAGCTGTCGAAGCTGTCGGAGGACGTGAACTTCAAACTCTTGAAGTCTATGTCCGATCTATCCCAATGGAAAAAGGCTTCGCGCTCAAACAGGACTTTAAGCACCTGAGTCCATATGAGTGTGGACTCGGATGGGCCGTTGCCGCTGATAAAGATTTCATTGGTAAAGAGGCAGCACTGGCGCGTAAAGACCATCCGAAATATCGTATGGTCGGTCTTGAATTTTCACGTGAATCAACAGAAGATATCTCCATCTGGGAGCGTGTATACTGGTACGGTGTGGAAGTCGGCCGCTGTGCACAGACAATCTACGGCTATACAGTCGACAAAAACATTGGTTTTGCCACCGTCCGCGCTGACATACCCGATGGTGCGGAGCTGACCGTTGGCTGCAATGATTCTCCGGCCATCGTGGTAAACAAAGTTTTCTGCTGAGAAAGGAGGACATTATGGGAAGATTAGATGGAAAAGTCTGTATCGTAACAGGTGCATCTGCAGGTATCGGCCGTGCCACAGCAGAACTGTTCTGCCGTGAAGGTGCCAAGGTCGTGGCGGTTGCTCGCCGCGAAGATCGTCTTAGAGACCTGGCCGAAGAATGCAGCGAACTACCTGGCGAGATAATCTGGCATGCAGGTGATGTCGGTGATCCGGCAACTGCTGTAAACATGGTAAAAAAAGCAGTGGAGACATTCGGAAAACTGGATATCGCCGTAAACGATGCCGGTATCATGGATGACAACACCGCTATTGCGGACATGTCTGACACAATGCTTATGGAAACATTCCGCATCAACACATTTGGTCTCATGTATGGAATGCGTGAAGAATGCAGACAGTATCTTGCACAGGGCAACGGTGGCGTAATCGTCAACATCTGCTCCGTCGGCGCAACACACCAGACTTCCGGTGCTGCCTACTGTGCAAGCAAGGGTGCTGTGCTGGCAGCAACAAAAAACACAGCATTCATGTACATGGAAGAAGGCATCCGCTGTAATGCACTTTCACCCGGTGGTGTCGTAACTGACATTCCTCTGGTCATGCCTCCTTCCGACGAGTTCGGCTTTGGCCGAACCAGCATGCTGCTGAACTTCTCCGGTGAGCTTGCTATGCCGGAGGACTTGGCTGACGCAATCCTGTTTCTCGCAAGCGACCAGTCCCGCTATGTTAACGGTGAAGAACTTAAATGTGACGGCGGCTGGACATGTTTCTAAAAAATAAGGGAGGATATATATGAGTCTCACCGAGCGACACAACAACAGAAAATATCATCCGCATCAATGCAATTGGAACCGTCAATATGGTCAAAGGTGAGTTTTTCCGCGCTGGTCTGGCCTATGCCATGTCTAAAAAGTTTGTGATCTACTTCACACAGAAAAATGTTTCCAGATTTGAGTTCAAAAAAAGAAACAGTCTCCAAATTGGAGACTGCTTCTTTTTTGAAGATTATTCGATTGCCTGAAGCTCTTTTTCCAGTTCTTCCAGATGTGGTTTCAAAAATGCCGACTGCGGGAAAGATGCCAGTTTCCGTAAGGTCAGACCACCAACCAGTTTCATCTGTGGATTTTTTGAAGCGTCAGGGCTGTACTTATCCAGAACTGCTGCCGCTTCCGGATTTTTCAGGATATCCTTTACTTTGCTGTCAAGTGAAAATGCCATAACACTTACCTCCTGCCGTATATTTTATGGTAATATTATACAAAATATCGGGCAGGAATCATAGCCTACAAAGTGCATGTTTTACAATCATCTTAATCCTTCACTCTAACGGTTATCCAGTTTTCCATATTTTTTCCAATCCAGTTTCCATTACATTTCACGCCTCCTCCGATTTCACATAACCAGACTGTTTTTCTTACTCTGTTTGTGATAAAATCACAGTAACTTCAGAAACTTTCCCATTGTTTTCTTTTTACCGGAGGATTTTTCAATGCAGGAAATACATCATTTTTTTCACTCATTATTCAGTCTCACCCTTGATTTTCGTGTCCGGCTGTTTAATATCCTGGCTTTAGGAGGCACTGTGATCAGCCTGATCATGACCTTTCTCAGTCTCGGAACCGGTTCCTGGGGAAATGTACTGATCAACATTGCGCTGGTCACAGTTTCCGGAGGACTTTTTCTTTATTCCTATTACAGTGGAAAATATCAGCGCTGCTACCTGATCACCATTGTCGTGATCTTTCTGATCGTTTTTCCGGTGATGTTTTTTACCAGCGGCGGTTATCGTGGCGGCATGCCGGCTTTCTTCGTGTTTGCTATTATTTTCACCGTGCTGATGCTGAAAAAAAGACGGGCTCTGATCGTTTCTCTGCTGGAGATTGTCCTATATATAGGACTGTGTCTGATTGCATACCATTTCCCGGACACTGTAACTCCTTTTGCCACGGAAGCTGACCGGCTGGCAGATATTCTTCTTGCGTTTGTCTCTGTAAGTATTGTCTGCGGCAGTGTTCTCTATCTTCATCTGAAGGAATATAATCAGCAGCAGCTCCTTCTGGAGGAACAGAATCTGCGGTTGCGCTCCCTTGATAATGCCAAGTCCACCTTCCTGACCACCGTTGCCCACGAGATCAAAAATCCTCTGAGTTCCATCTCCCTCCACGCCCGCGACACATCCGAGCTCCTTGAGGAAGAACCTCTGGATTTCTCTCTTATGCAGGAAAATCTCCGCACCATTGAACAGTCGGTAATGCGGATCGACCGGATCGTGCTGGATCTTATGGATACCGTTTCCATTGAGCAGGGACGGCTTGCCCTTTCCCTTGTACCATCAGATCTGGGAGCACTTTTACATTCTGTGGAAAAAGATTTCAGCAGTCATCCAAGTCCCGGGAATAACCAGCTGGTCCTTACGATACAGCCCAACCTCCCGGAAATCTCTGCAGACCCGGAACGGCTGATCCAGGTTATCACCAATCTGATCTCCAATGCAGAACGGCACACCCAAAACGGAACCATCACCATTTCTCTTTCCGGCGAACCGGGCTGGCAGACCATCTGCGTCTCCGACACCGGAACCGGCATGTCAGAAGAAATGCGAAAAAACGCACTCAAGGGTTATGTTTCTGCAGATAAAGATTACTGGCGGCACGGCATAGGCCTCTATGTATGTCATCAGATAATCACTGCCCACGGCGGCAAAATATGGCTGAAAAGTAAAGAAGGCGAGGGAACTCAGGTGTTCTTCTCACTTCCGGAGGAGGAATCATAAATGAATGAAAAGAAATCGCTTATCCTTATGGTCGAGGATGAAGAACAGGTGCTGAATACCAACTGCCGGATGCTACGGCGCCGTGGCTACGATGTCCACACTGCACAGACAGCCGCCGAAGCCTATCATCAGCTTGAAGAACAGCTGCCGGATCTTCTTATCCTGGACATTATGCTTCCGGACGGAAACGGTCTGGATATCTGCCGCCGCTTCCGCGAAAAAGCCATGAATCCGGTTCTTTTTCTCACCGGAAAAAGTGATATCCGGGATCGGGTAGAAGGACTTCAGCAGGGAGGCGACTATTATCTCACCAAACCTTATAATTTCGATGAATTTCTGGCCGTGATCCAGATGCTTCTGGAACGCCAGAAACGAATGGAAGAAAAAATAAAAGAAAAATTTCAGTCCTCCCGTCAGATCACCATCGGCAGCCTGCGGCTGGATCTTTCGGACGGCCATGCATATCTCAATAATGCCGACACAGGCCTTACCCGGACCGAATTCTCTCTGCTGCGTCTCCTTGCAGAAAACCAGGAGAAGATTTTTTCTGCAAAGGAGCTCTACGAAGCGGTATGGGGTAGCTGTGCAGGAACAGATACCAGCACGGTACGGCGGCATATCTTTAACCTCCGGACCAAGATCGGTGCCGAAGATACCGATGAGTATGACATTGTCTCGGTTTATGGGAAGGGATATCTTTTTACCTGCCGGTAAGCCGGCCTTTTCACGATTGGATAGCATATTTCCAGACCTGTACGCAGCTTTCCGTAAATGTCTCTTTTTCTTCACATTTCCGGATATCGGGATCTGTCTGTTACAATGTACTTAACAGACAGATCTTTTTTATTTGTAAAAATTTATGATCAAAGAATAGTAAGCAGCTAACTGCTGCGCAATTTATCAGGAGGTGCCTATGCATAAAAAAATCTCAGTTCTTTTAACAGGCGCGATCGCTCTTTCCATATCTGCAGTCCCGGTCCTCGCTTCTGACCCTCCAACCGATGACGGTCAGTACATCTGGCAGGATGAAAACGGAGATTACTGGTACCGCAATGGTTCCGAGGATGAATATATCGGGGAAGGTAATTATGCCCCTGATCCGGATTCCGGTGAACTGATGGAAGGCAACGATGCCGGCTGGACCGAACAGGACGGTTATTTTGAGCCTCATTATTATTATGAGGACGGCAGTGTGTGGCTGGAAGATGCTACCGGAACCACATATATTGGCTCCAGAGATAAATATTATATTGATGACTACGGCAATCTTCAGGAATATTCCGATTCTGAAACTGATTCCTCCTCCGGAGATTCTTCAGAAGAATCCTCCGATACCAGTGGAAACTCCTCCTCGCAGGATTCCGATTCTTCATACCCAAATTCCTCTTCCGATACAAACACGGAAGATTCCTCCGAATCGGAAAAGCGCGGCGAGCTTCATATGCGGGTTGGATTCCCTGCCGATGATACGATCAGAGAATCCATGCCCGAAAAAGAAGGTTATTTCGAGCAGCGTTCCGTAAATGGCGGAAAAAGCACTGCCTTTGTTTTAAAAGTACCGAATTCCTCTCTGGAGGATTCTTCCCTGAAGGGTTTTCTGGCAGAATACTATCCGGTAAAGGGTGAGATCATCACCAAAAAGGATCTTACCTTTGAATCTTATCCTGCCACGAAATATCAATACTTAACCGAAGTCAACGAAGAAGAAAAAAATGTAGATGCTCTTGTATGCCAGACTGACGATTATACATTCGGACTTTTTGTCCTGACTCCGTCAGACACCTATGATAAGGCCGCCGAAAAGGAAGCCACAGAGCTGATCAAATCCATAGATTTCGTTTACGCAGAGCGTGTGGATATGGCCATGACGGATTACTTCCAGGTCCTCACTCCGGAGCGCTGGAAATATCTCTGCCATTATGAAACAACCGAAACCGAAAATGGTGGATATAAACTGACTTATTACAATGAGGATGTTCCTGTGCTGACCCTGGAAGCCAGATATTACGATGGCGAAGACCAGCCTCTGGACAGTGTATGGCAGGGCTATCTCGGCCGCATCGAAACCGTCGACGGCAAAAAATACGATCTTCTGTCCACCATCAGCCAGTACTCCAAGGACGCCTCTGATGAATGGAAGGAAATGTATGACACTTATCTGGATGTCATAAACGGGATCCGTATAATGGACGGCTGTTCCCTGACCGAAGGAAGCCATGCCTGATCCCTTGTGATTCACAATATTTACATAAAAGAAGCTGCAGACTCTGTTTTTTCACTGTTCTGCAGCTTCTTTGTGTTATTGTGTCCAACTATATCTTCTGCTGTCTATCCTTCGTAAATCTGATCAAAAATCCCTCCATCAGAGAAATGTGTTTCCTGTGCCTTTTTCCATCCGCCAAAATCATCAATGGTGACAAGATTGATGTCCAGGTCAAACACATCGGAGTATTCCTTCAGAATATCCTGGTTTGACGGACGGTAATAATTATCACCGGCGATCCGCTGTGCTTCATCGGAATAGAGATAATTCAGATATTCCTCTGCCACATCTCTGGTGCCTCTTTTGTCTACGACTTTATCGACTACTGCTACAGATGGCTGTGCAAGGATGCTGATGCTTGGTGTTACGATCTCGTAGTCGTCCGGATAATCTTTTACGGAAAGATAGGCTTCATTTTCCCAGGCGATCAGTACATCACCCTGTCCGTTTTCCACGAAAGAGGTCGTTGCGCCTCTGGCTCCGGTGTCCAGGACAAGTACGTTTTTGTAAAGATCTCCGATGAATTCTTTAATTTTGTCCTCGTCTCCGTTATATTTATCTTTTGCATAGGCCCAGGCTGCCAGATAGTTCCATCTTGCTCCGCCGGAGGTTTTCGGGTTTGGTGTGATCACACCTACGTCTTTCTTTACCAGATCGTCCCAGTCTTTGATATTCTTCGGATTTCCTTTTCTCACAAGAAATACAATCGTCGAAGTATAGGGAGCGCTGTCCTCCGGAAATTCGTCCACCCATCCGTCATCGATGAGTCCTGCATCCTGGATCGCATCTACATCATACTCCAGTGCCAGTGTTACCACATCTGCTTCCAGTCCGTTGGCAACCTCAAGTGCCTGCTTGCCGGAACCACCATGGGACTGTGTGGCCTCCACATCCTGGCCTGTTTTTTCCTTCCAGTGTTCCTGGAAGCTCTTGTTGTACTGTTCGTAAAGCTCTCTGGTCGGATCATAAGATACATTGGTGATGCTGACACTGTCCGCCGCATAAGTGGTTACGCCTGTAAGGCTTCCAATTGTTGCTATTGCTGCAAGAGCTGCTACTGCTGATTTCCATCTTCTTTTCATAATACTTACCTCCTGTGTTTTGTTGTTGGGGCTATTATAAACATGAGTAAGTCCATATGAAAACTCTTAGATTGGAAACCGTTTTCAGGATTTTTCGGAAATATGGCTGTTTATGCGGATTTCACAGATTTTTGTGTTTGATCCCACCTGATATTATGTTGTTTTTGTTGATTTTGCCTCGTATTTTATTGTTCCCAGAGTATATGTGAAAACGTCATCAGTCTTGTAATTTCCGTATTTTTCGGGAATTTTGCCAAAGTATATCTTGTTTTTGCGGGATGTTTTCCTTCCTCTGTGAAATTTTGATCGGTGTCAGGCGGATATTTGCAATTGAAGCAGTGAACTTCCCTGATTCTGTTAAAACAAATCTCTTTGTACTTGTCCGAATGTGGAGTATTCTTATAGATTTTCAAAGACATTTCCTTTATAATCGAATTATAAATATCATACGTTTAAGGAGGAGTATGTATATGAAAAAGAAAACTCTTGCATTTTTATTATCCGCATGTCTGCTGACACAATCTGCAGGGTTCGTCTCTGCTGCTGATTTTTCTGCAGTTCCGGAAGAAGCTGCGAATGCGGAAGAAATTTTTTCTCCGGAGGCTAACCCTACGGATTCGGATCCTTCAGATAATCTGTCAGCCACCGGCGGTGATGATTTTTCTGACGAACATCCCGATCATATGACAACTACAGATTCCGGAGCAGCTTCCGAAGAATCCAAGATCTCGTCGGACCTGGACGCAGATACAAATCCTGATTCCACAACAAACACAGAATCAGCTCCTTCCGTTTCCAACTCAGTGACAAATCCGGAAACGGACCAGGACGTAGAACTGCTTCCAGAGGAAACCATGCCGGAAGATGTTGAACTGGAACCAGAAGCTTCCTCAACCGAAAACGATTCCGAACTTTCTCAGGAGCTTCTTTTTGATGACGGCGAATCCGACACCTTTAACGATGGAAATGATTCTTCCTCCGCTGCATTCGCCTCATCCAAAATACCGGATCACGATATCTGGCTTGCCGATACAGTTAAGACCGGTCTTATTGTGGATGGAAAAAATATCCAGACGAAGTCTCTGTATAACCTTATCACCCAGCCTTCCGTAAAACCGGTTTATCAGGAGCTTGGCGAACGTATCCTGTCCAATAAGCCTATGCTTGTGCTTTCTTCCATCTGGAAGGGCGTTATCAAGCAGGAATTTTATGATGACCAGAAGCTGATCTATGAAGCTTTGCTTGCGGATTATCTGCAGTTTGTAGATTCCACGGATTCCAAGGGTTTTGATTCCTCACAGATTGAACGTGCCAACTCCTATCTGATAAAAATATTTAACGACCTGTCCACATATTACACCCAGAACGGAGTCTATAACTGGAAACCGGAAGATTTCATGAAACTCAATGCAGAAGAAGCCAACAAACTGCTTCAGTCTGTGGATTCCATGAAAACCGCAGTCTCCCTGGTAGGGGATACCTGCTCCACCACCAAAGAACTGATAGAACTCTGCACAAAAGTAAATGCCTTCAAAAACGCGGCAGACGAACGTATCCTTCTTATCCAGAAAGCACGAAATGCCGGCTCTTCCAACACCGCTTTTGTCGAGGCATGCGATGCGATCCTTGCCCAGCTTGGTTCTCAGTCCATCGATGTCAGTTACCTGCGAAGCCAGAGTGCATCTGCAGCTATGAAAAAGTGTACAGAAACTATGATCAGTGAATTAAGCAAACAGAATCCTGCACTGAAAGCCTTAAGTTATGGTTCCAGTGCCATGAATATTTTGTTCAACACATCCAGTATCAACTCGGATAACCTGAAGCTGTCCCTGCTTTATACCATGGACTGTTATTTTAATACTGCCCTGACCAGTTCTTCCTCTACCTATACACGATATAAAAACACGGACAACGCCAATACTTTTGTAAAATGCTTCCAGGGATATACCACATTCTAGATATACGCAGATAATGTCGCAAAATCCTACATCTCCGGCGTTACTTCCGGTGGTGCCCTGAACCGGACTTTTGCTGATATCTTTTACCGTGAGGGCGTTAAAAATGCGGAAAGCTGGAAAAATCTCTGCGATGGCCAGATCAATACCCGCAGAGGTATCCTGGATGTACTGGCAAAATTTTATCAGCTCTACAATCGTTTTTACCTGAAAGATGAATACACCAACGCTCTGAAAGACCAGACCACCGCTACACCGACTCCGACTCCAAGACCGTTGGTTCCGGTGGATTATGAGGTTACGGTGCCGGAGAGTCCAAAACCAATGGTAGAAACCCATTCTTTTTCTGATGGTACGGGCTGGTCTTATTTTGAAGATGGAACATTGGTCCTTTTCGGAAACGAAATTTTCCACGCAAACATTGACTGCATTGCTGATGTAAAAAAACTAATCATATGCGAAGGGCCCACATCTATAGAGCCATATGCGACCTATGACTCTTTTAGATATTGGACGAACTTAAAAAGTGTATGGCTTCCAGAAAGCCTGACATCTATCAGTAACTTTATTTTTAGTGATTGTAGTAATCTGGAAGAAGTTCATTTTTCATCCAACAACATAAATTTGGCACGTTTAGTATTTAAGAACTGTGTCTCCCTTAAAAACATTACTTTTCCAGAAAATCTCGCAAATGTCTCTTTCGCTGAGGGATGTTTCAAATGGTGCAGCAGCCTGGATAATATTGTATTGCCAGACAGTTTAACCACAATACCATCCAGTTGTTTTTATGGATGTACTAATCTCCAGAATATTGTATTACCTGATACTATAAAAAATATTGGAAGTTATGCTTTTACTGATTGTACAAATTTACAACAGATTAACATTCCTGATTCTGTAACTAACATTGCTGAGCATGCTTTTGAAAACTGCAGCAGTTTGAAATCTATAGTACTCCCCATTGGATTATCCGGTGGTAAACTTAATTGCAGTGCTCATTATACCGGTAGCCACTATCTTTCTAATGATTCATTTATAAATTATCAGGGAATCAGCGATTATACTTTTTATAACTGTTCTGGTTTAAAAGAGGTAACTTTCAAAAATGGAAATACAACACAACTTATCGGTGCTTACGCTTTTGCAGGCTGTTCTCAGCTGCAAAAAATCAATATAAGCGATAATATAAAATTTATTGACCATCACGCATTTGAAAACTGTTCCAGCCTGCCTCAGATAAACCTGCAACATGTTCAGGGCCTCTGTCATGATGTTTTCAAAAATTGTTCCAGTTTAAAAAATGTATCTTTCCCAAAAGATACTATCAGGCTTTCTTCAAATGTTTTTCAGAATTGTCGCAGCCTTGAAAATATCGAACTTTCAGGTACACTCTACGACAGTTCATTCAGTGGATGCACAAATTTAAAAAAAGCAATTATTCACACCGCATTATTCATTGATAACAATGCATTTTATAACTGTAAAAATTTAACAGAAATAATTCTGCCCCAAAAATTCACCGTATACTACAGCACACCCCGCATAGGAAAAAAAGCTTTCTACAATTGTGTTAAACTAAAAAATATCACATTCCCTGATGATCTGGAATTTATCGACACTCAATGTTTTTACAACTGCCGAAGTTTACAGAGTATCACCTTTCCTAAAGATACTTACACACTTGAAAACGAATGTTTTGCAAATTGTAATAATTTAAAATCTATTACATTCTTGCGCCCACGTTTCACTTGTGATCCGAATGCATTTAAAGATTGTTCCAATTTAAAAATCATCTATGGTCATTCTGATACAGATGCTGTAACTACCGCCAAGCAACTTGGATTAACCTTTATTGCTCTGGATGCCCCTTCTGTTATTCCATCTGGATTAACTCTGACTCCG
>OLQB01002438.1_pt1 | contig 12036 bp, 10 predicted proteins | sample 1672681 | NCBI WGS metagenome assembly OLQB01 (sample SAMEA3136713, study PRJEB25190) | human gut metagenome | reverse complement strand
TTCAATATTCCTATCGTATCTTTGGTAGACGTACCGGGCTTCCTTCCCGGAACAGGTCAGGAATACAACGGCGTTATCCTGCATGGCGCTAAATTGCTGTATGCTTACGGTGAAGCTACTGTGCCCAAAGTTACCATCACTCTGCGTAAGTCTTACGGAGGTTCACACATCGTAATGAGTTGTAAGCAACTTCGCGGCGACATGAACTATGCATGGCCTACTGCCGAAATCGCCGTAATGGGTGGCGCAGGAGCTGTCGAAGTTCTGTATGCTCGTGAAGCCAAAGAGCAAGAGAATCCCGCTCAATTCTTGGCTGAAAAAGAAGCTGAATATACCAAATTATTTGCTAATCCTTACAATGCAGCCAAGTATGGCTATATTGATGATGTTATCGAACCGCGTAATACACGCTTCCGCATTATCCGCGCCCTGCAACAACTGCAAACCAAGAAATTGTCCAATCCGGCGAAAAAGCATGGTAATATTCCTCTTTAAAAATTGAGAATTGAAAGTTGAGAATTAAAAAACTAAAACTCAAATTTATGAATAAAACAAAAATCGGAATATTCCTTTCATTGATGCTGGTGCTGGGGTTCTGTTCTTCCTGCGGAGAAAGGGAGACAAACTCTAAACTGTTGCTGAATGAAGTGCTTATCAACAACGAAAGCAACTTTCAAGATGACTACGGTGTACATAGCGCATGGATTGAAATATTCAATAAGTCATATGGCAGCGCCGACCTTGCAGGTTGCTATCTGAAATTCAGCAGCCAGCCGGGAGATACCGCTACCTATTTCATCCCCAAAGGCGATGTGCTGACTTTAGTAAAACCCCGTCAGCATGCACTGTTTTGGGCGGATGGCGAGCCTAATCGCGGTACTTTCCATACCAACTTCAAGTTAGACAATCTAAATGCCAATTGGATCGGTTTATACGACTCCGGTAAAAAACTGCTTGACCAGATTGTCGTGCCTGCCGGCATATTAAAGGCAAACCAATCTTATGCACGCATCAGTGATGCCGGCCAGGAATGGGAAGTAAAAGGCGGAAGTGAAGATCAATACGTTACTCCGAGCACCAACAACAAGACCATTAACAGCAATGCCAAAATGGAAAAGTTTGAAGAACATGACAGCGCAGGTATCGGTATGGCAATTTCTGCCATGAGCGTAGTGTTCAGCGGATTGATTCTTCTTTATATTTCTTTCAAAATTGTAGGTAAGATATCTGTCAACCTCAGCAAGCGCAATGCTATGCGGGTCAAAGGCATCACCGACAAAAAAGAAGCAAAAGAAAAGCAACTGGGGCAGGCTCCGGGAGAAGTGTTCGCCGCCATTTCCATGGCTATGCACGAATTCCAAAGTGATGTACACGATGTGGAAGACACCGTACTTACCATTACACGTGTGAAACGCAGTTATTCGCCATGGAGTTCAAAGATTTACACGCTGCGTGAAACTCCTCAGAGAAAGTAAAGTCACCTTTAATAAAAATAAAACGATGAAAGAATATAAATATAAGATCAACGGTAACGTATACAAAGTTACCATTGGAGATATTGAAGATAATATCGCCCACGTAGAAGTGAACGGTACTCCTTATAATGTTGAAATGGAGAAAGCCCCGAAAGTTGTTGTCAAGCCAGTGGCGCGTCCTGTTACCACAGCTCCGGCAGCCCCGACCGCTCCGGTTGTAAAACCTGCCGCCGCTTCAAGCGGTAAATCTGGAGTGAAATCTCCGCTCCCCGGTGTTATTCTTGACATCAAAGTCAATGTTGGCGATACAGTGAAGAAAGGACAGGTTGTCATTATCTTGGAAGCCATGAAAATGGAAAACAACATCAATGCCGACAAAGACGGTAAGATTACCGCTATTAATGTTAGTAAAGGAGAATCCGTACTCGAAGGTACTGACCTTGTAATTATTGAATAATATGGGAGAATTTATCACATTTTTAGGAAATAACCTTGCCGACTTCTGGACTTATACAGGTTTTGCCAATGCAACGGTAGGACATGTGGTAATGATTTTGGTAGGTTTATTCTTCATATACTTGGCTGTAGCCAAGGAATTTGAGCCGATGTTACTGATTCCTATCGGTTTCGGTATGCTGATCGGTAATATTCCTTTCAACATGGAGGCCGGATTGAAAGTCGGTATCTATGAAGAGGGTTCTGTACTTAACATCCTATATCAGGGAGTGACCTCCGGATGGTACCCACCGCTCATTTTTTTGGGCATCGGTGCCATGACAGACTTCTCCGCCTTGATTTCCAACCCCAAACTGATGTTGGTCGGTGCAGCTGCACAGTTCGGTATCTTTGGTGCCTATATGCTCGCACTTGCCATCGGCTTTGATCCTATGCAAGCAGGTGCCATCGGTATTATCGGTGGTGCTGACGGTCCGACGGCTATCTTCTTGTCATCTAAACTGGCTCCGAACTTAATGGGTGCTATTGCTGTATCAGCATATTCTTATATGGCATTAGTACCGGTGATCCAACCGCCCATTATGCGTCTGCTGACAACCAAACACGAACGTCTTATCCGTATGAAACCTCCACGTGTTGTTTCTCATACGGAAAAAGTAATGTTCCCGATAGTAGGTCTGCTACTTACTTGTTTCCTCGTTCCGTCCGGTTTGCCTCTGCTGGGCATGCTGTTCTTTGGTAACCTATTGAAAGAAAGTGGTGTAACACGTCGTTTGGCCAATACAGCCAGTGGGCCGCTAATCGATACCATTACAATCCTGCTCGGTTTGACAGTGGGTGCTTCTACTCAAGCCTCCGAGTTCCTGACACTCGATTCAATTCTAATCTTTGGTCTTGGAGCATTGTCATTTATTATTGCCACTGCATCTGGCGTAATCTTTGTGAAGATATTCAATATTTTCCTGAAGAAAGGCAACAAGATCAATCCACTGATTGGTAATGCAGGCGTATCTGCAGTGCCCGACTCCGCACGTATTTCTCAGGTAATAGGTCTGGAATACGATCCGACCAACTATCTGCTGATGCATGCTATGGGTCCGAACGTAGCAGGTGTTATCGGTTCTGCAGTAGCAGCCGGTATTCTGTTGGGATTCTTGATGTAGCCTGAAAACGTTTGCATAACATACATACTGAATAATAGCGGAGGAGCATAAGCTTTCTCCGCTATTTGTTTTAAATTAGCGCTGAAAACAATGAAAAGCTAATATCATGAAAAAAGTATTCTCCATTTTGGGGGCGCTCCTACTATCCCTCAGTATGTATGCAGCTATGAATGTAAACAAAATCGAACCACCGTTTTGGTATACCGGAATGCAAAATCCGGAGCTTCAGCTGATGGTGTATGGTGAAGACATTGGCAATGCAGCGGTATCCGTCGACTATCCCGGTGTGTCACTAAACAGTACTGTCAAGTTGGAAAGTAACAATTATCTGCTGGTCTATCTAAAACTGGATAAAGAAGTGAAGCCGGGCAAGATGACACTTACCTTTACACAAGGCAAGAAAAAGCTCGTTAAATCGTATGAGTTAAAAGCACGTACCAAGAAAGGATGCGAACATAAAGGCTTCGACGCGTCTGATGCCCTTTACCTGTTAATGCCCGACCGTTTTGCCAATGGCAATCCTGATAATGACCAGATAGCGGGTATGGCGGAATATAAAGTAGATCGCAACGATCCGAATGCCCGCCATGGCGGTGATCTCGCCGGTATTGAACAACACTTAGACTATTTCTCGGATTTGGGTGTGACAGCCTTATGGTTTACTCCGGTATTGGAAAACAACATGACGGGAGGTTCTTATCATGGCTATGCCACTACCGATTATTATAAAGTAGACCCCCGTTTCGGAACCAATGAAGAATATAAGCAACTCATAGAAAAGTCTCATGCGCGCGGCATCAAAATCGTAATGGATATGATTTTCAACCACTGTGGCGTAGAACATGTGTGGATAAAGGATATGCCTTGCAAAGACTGGTTCAACAACCCCGACCATGAGAAGAACTTCGTACAGACTTCCTTCAAGCTGACTCCTCATGTAGATCCGTACGCATCGAAGTATGATTTTAGCCAGATGAACGATGGCTGGTTCGTAACTGCCATGCCCGATCTCAATCAAAAAAATCCGCATGTTTACCGCTACCTCGTCCAGAACAGTTTCTGGTGGATCGAATATGCCAACATAGACGGGATCCGTATGGATACTTATCCGTACGCCGACTATGATGCCATGAGCAATTGGATGAAAGAACTGAATGAAGAATATCCCAACTACAACACCGTAGGTGAAACATGGGTTACCGAACCGGCATACACTGCCTGGTGGCAAAAAGACTCCAAATTGTCCGCTCCTAAAAACAGTAATCTGAAAACAGTAATGGATTTTAGTTTCTTCGACAAAATAAATATTGCTAAAACAGAAGAAACGGAAACTTGGTTTAAAGGGCTTGACCGAGTATATAATAGCTTCGTATATGATTTTCTATATCCGAATCCGGAATCAGTGCTTGCTTTTATTGAGAACCATGATACTGACCGCTTCTTAGGTGAAGGCGATAATCTCCCAATGTTGAAGCAGGCCTCTACTCTATTGCTCACAACCCGACGTATTCCACAATTATATTACGGAACGGAAATTATGATGAACGGGGTAAAGAATAAAAGCGACGGTTACGTCCGTAAGGATTTCCCTGGTGGCTGGGCCGATGACCAAGAGACAGCACTTACAGCCAAAGGCCGCAGTGCAATTCAAAACGACTGTTACAACTTTTATAAAACCATACTGAACTGGCGTAAAGGCAACGATGTGATTGCTAAAGGCAGCATGACCCAATTTATGGTACAGAATGGCGTATATGCCTACGCCCGCCAGCACGAAGGTAAAACCGTATTTGTGATGCTGAATGGCACGAATGCAGAGACCGTTGTTCCTTTAAAGTTCTATAAAGAAATACTGAAAGAAAAACAGCAGGGTAAAGATATCCTGACTGGAAAAGCCATCATCTTCGGTAAAGAATTGAAAATGCAGCCGCGTGAATCATTGGTTATTGAGTTGTAAGATTGAGATTACACTCCTTCCCCCTAAAAAAGTAGCCCTTGCAATGGAAAATATTGCAAGGGCTATTTTTATAATCAGATAACGCTATTAGTCCAATTGAGCCAATTTGTTTTCCGAGCCAAGCACGTTGATGATTTTGTGCTTGTAAAGTTTTTCCATATTGTCACGAGCCGGGCCCAAGTATTTACGCGGGTCGAATTCAGCCGGTTTTTCAGCAAATACCTTACGAACAGCAGCAGTCATAGCCAAACGAGAGTCTGAGTCGATATTGATTTTACAAACAGCAGACTTAGCAGCTTTACGCAACTGATCTTCCGGAATACCGATAGCAGCTTCCAGCTTACCACCGAATTGGTTGATTGTGTCAACTTCTTCCTGAGGTACTGAAGAAGAACCATGAAGTACGATAGGGAATCCCGGGAGTTTCTCCATCACAGCATCCAATACAGCAAATTCCAAAGGAGGAGGAACCAGACGGCCTGTCGCAGGATCTATGTGGCATTGTTCAGGTTTAAATTTGTATGCACCATGAGAAGTACCGATAGAAATAGCCAAAGAATCGCAACCTGTACGGGTAGCAAAGTCAATAACTTCTTCGGGGTTAGTATATGTGTGGTGCTCTGCAGATACTTCATCCTCTACACCAGCCAATACGCCAAGTTCGCCTTCTACTGTAACATCGAATTGGTGAGCATACTCAACAACCTTCTTTGTCAAAGCAACATTTTCTTCATATGGAAGATGTGAACCGTCAATCATTACTGAGGAGAAACCTGAGTCAATACAGCTTTTGCAAGTTTCGAAAGTATCTCCATGGTCAAGGTGAAGAACAATTTCAGGATGTTTGCAGCCCAGTTCCTTAGCATATTCCACAGCACCCTGAGCCATATAACGCAACAAAGTAGCGTTAGCATACTGACGAGCGCCCTTAGAAACCTGAAGGATAACCGGAGACTTAGTCTCAACTGCAGCCTTGATGATAGCCTGCATCTGTTCCATGTTATTGAAGTTGAATGCAGGGATCGCATATCCACCCTTGATAGCGCGAGCAAACATTTCTCTTGTGTTTACAAGGCCTAAATCTTTGTAATTAACCATTTTGTTTAAAGTTTATTGTTAGTGAATTAAAATTCTACGCAAAAGTAAGCATTATCCTTTAAAAAGAAGAACAAGAGAAGAATAAAATACCTCTACTCACCAGTCAAATCCATTCTATTTTAAAGCTATTGGCTTGAATTAACAGAATATTGTAATCTCCATATTACAATGCTTTTGCATCTGTCTGCCCGTTACTGCCTTTTGCGTTCTCAACCTCATAAACAAAAAAGCCGGAAAGCAAGTTTACTTTCCGGCCCCCTATTTACACATTATTATATATTATTTTTTCAAATAGATAATCGTAGGCAAGTGATCGCTATAACCGTTCAGCCACACACGTCCGCCATGAGTACGTAAAGGTGAGCCTTTGTATTTACCATCCTGCTGGATCAGATAATCGCGGATAAAGACTTCATTATGGTCATAACGCAGCCCTTTTTTTGTTTTCACCAATGGTCTTGACAGCACAATCTGATCGAACAAATTCCATTTGCCCCGATAAAGCAAGGTTCCCACTCCCTTATCCTCCAGCGTTTTCCACCAAGGATTATAGAACTGTTTTGCTTTCATTCCCGAGATGTACTTGCGCGCTCCCAAAGTCTGCATGCTTTCATCCATAGGGTCATCGTTCATATCCCCCATAACAAAAAGTTTCAACTTCTTATCTTCACGCAGCAAAGAGTCTGTAAGTACTTTCACCTGCTTGGCAGCATGCACGCGCACCGGTGATTTTGCACCACGAGAAGGCCAATGATTTACGATGACACACACACGCTCATCAGCCAACCGACCGTCTACAATCAGAAATCCACGCGTCAGGTGCACCGTATCCCCTTCAAACGGGGTGGAGAGTATCAACTTGGAATTTGTAACGGTGAACTGCTGCGGATCATACAGCAACGCACAGTCGATGCCTCGTTTGTCAGGTCCTTCATAATGAATAAACTTATAATTGGAAATGGCCGGCTGACTGACGAGATCCGTCAGCACCCTGCGGTTCTCCACTTCTGCCACACCAATAACAGCCGGACCTTCGGGAACCAGATTTCGCGACAACGAACCCAGCACCATCGACAAATTATGCAGTTTAGATTCGTATTTCTTCGCTGTCCACTGATAACTGCCATCAGGCAAAAAATCATGATCGTTCTTACCTGCATCATGAATGGTATCAAACAAATTCTCAAGATTATAAAAAGCTATACTATACAGCTTACGTTCTGTGTTCTGGGCTACCGCCACTATAACGCAGAAACAAAAAGAAAATAAAAAAGTAACTTTCCTCATATTAGTTTATACAATTATTCCGCAAAGATATCCATCTATCAACACATTCGATAAAAAAAACGGCTTTTTGCTTGTGTTTAATGCAAAAATATATTAAATTTGTAAAATACCATAAAAAAGATGCTCCCTAATTTATAAACTTACAAACAAAATCTACATTATGAAAAACAAAGTTTTCTACATGAACATGCTATTAATGTGTATCATGACCTCCTGCGGCGATGACAACGCTCCTCCCATCCCGGCTCCCACTCTCTCGATTGATCCCGCTACTGCGCTGCACTTCACAGCCGCAGCTACTGAATCGCATGAAATTAATGTTACGACCAACCAAGACAGCTGGACTGCAATTTCCAATCAAAACTGGTGTAAAGTAACACAAGACAAAAACAAATTAATCGTAAAAGCAGATCCTAATACGACTGAAACATCCCCCGCACCGGCTACCATTACTATTTCTGCAGGAAGTGCAAAAAGCATAATGCTGGCAGTAACACAGGATGCAGCTACAAACGAACCTGACGCCACCTATCCGGCAACCGAAGCCGATTTGATAAAAGCCGTAGCCAAAACATGGACATTTCCTGAAACCTCCGACTACATTTCTTTGGAACTCAACGAAGAAAAATACTATTCCCTACTTACAAAAACAAAAATCGCAACGCGTTCCAAAGAAGCGAACGGCATTTATATAATATAAGGAACCTATACGGTATCCGATGATTTGCGTATTCTGTCTTTAACCGATTTCGGAAAAATCGAAATCAAGGACATTAAGCAAACGGAAAGTGAGATTACCATTACTCCTACCGGCAAAGATCCGTTTACCGTAACTACCACCGAGCAAAAGATCGAAACTCCGCCGACCCGGACAGGGAAACGTCTTAAAACATATACCCCCGACTTTGGAGATGAAGGGGTTATGAACTACACCTTTACCTATGATGACAAGAACAGGTTGGTCAAGTTATCTGTGGATATTGACGGCAAGACACAAGAACTGTCCATTAAATACGAAAACCAGAAAATCAGTTTTGATCTCCCCGGAGAAGAGTTGGAAGCAACAGGCAATATTGCATGTACCTATACTCTCAATACTGCCGGACTTGCAACCGATCTTCAAGTCAAGATAGGCAAAGCCATCATTACGCAACGTTACACTTACAACAATGCCCGCCAGCTCATTTCCGTACGCCGATATGAAGGAGGAGAAATGACCGCTTATTGCAATGCAGTATGGGAGAACGGCAATGTCACATCTACCATTAGTGGTTCCAAGCATATCTGTACCGACAAGTCTTATCAAGACAACGAAGGCAATACTGTATATGTGCACGACCATAATCAGGACAACAAATTTGATGACAACGACAAGGCTTTGGCTCCGGGCGCCTATGACACTCATTCATCCGCTTATACTTATACCGCCGAAAAAAACAAAGGCGGATTTTTAATCCCCACCTATTCACCCGATATTTTTGATATGTTCGATTTCGGAGACTGGCTTGCCGCAATGACAGGCATCTTAGGTAAACTGCCGGAAAACCTGAACAAAGACAATAGCAATGGTTTCTTTACTTTTGCTTATACATTCGAAGGTGATTATCCGAAAACCCTGCAAGTTAATGCAAAAGAGCATGGGGAAGAGTTCAAAGCGACTATAACCTTTGAATAAAAAGACTCTCTCTTTTTAAATCAGGAAGTTCCGGGTAACTTCCTGATTTTTTTTTCAAAAACCTTTTTCATTTCATAGAAAAGCATTATCTTTGCGCTCTGAAAAAGACCATTACACTATTTATTACCAAAATAGTAACAGAATATAAATTAAAAAACAAATATCGAAATGAAAAAAGGTATTCATCCTGAAAATTACCGTCCGGTAGTATTTAAAGATATGTCAAACGGTGACGTGTTCTTGTCTCGTTCTACAGTAAATACCAAAGAGACTATCGAGTTCGAAGGCGAAACTTATCCGTTGGTAAAACTGGAAATCTCCAGCACTTCTCACCCGTTCTATACAGGTAAGTCTAAGTTGGTTGACACAGCCGGTCGTGTTGATAAGTTCATGAGCCGTTACGGTAATCGCAAGAAATAATCTGTTTTTTTAAAGCAGAAAAAAGGGAATCTATATCAGATTCCCTTTTTTTGTTACTTCTTTATCAGCCTTTACGGAACGGCGGCTTAACCACCACTGCTTTCAGCTTGCGTCCGCGCATGTCAATAAAAATTTCCGTACCTATCTTACTATATTCAGGCTTTACATACCCCATTCCTATACCAACCTTACGCGTGGGTGACATCGTGCCCGAAGTAACCACGCCAATGGGGGCGCCCTCCATGCTCTGCAATTCGTAACCATGACGGGGGATACCGCGGTCTATCATCTCAAAGCCTACCAGCTTACGTACCGTACCTTCCGTTTTCTGCTTCTCCAGCATCGGACGATTGATGAAGTTCTTACCCTCTACAAATTTGGTAATCCACCCCAATCCGGCTTCGATAGGCGAGGTCGTATCATCCAGATCATTTCCATACAAGCAGAATCCCATTTCAAGACGAAGCGTATCACGAGCTCCCAAGCCGATAGGCTTGATACCAAACTCAGCACCTGCTTCAAACACAGCATTCCATATCTTCATGGCTACTTCCGGATAAAAATAAAGTTCAAAACCACCCGCACCGGTATAGCCGGTATTGGAAATAATGACATCCGGTTCTCCTGCAAACTCACCATGCGTAAAAGTATAGTACGGAAGCTCGGAAAGATTGATAGGCGTCAACTTCTGCAACGCCTCAACAGCTTTCGGCCCTTGCACTGCGAGCTGCGCCATGCGGTCGGATGCATTTTCGAGTTCAGCTCCCTCCGTATTATGGGCCACACACCAGTTCCAGTCCTTCTCTATGTTGGAAGCATTGACAACCAACAAGTATTTCTCGGGTTCATACTGATAAACAAGCAGGTCGTCCACAATGCCTCCATCCTCGTTTGGAAAACAGGTGTATTGCACCTTACCGGGAGTAAGCGCCGCCACATTATTAGAAGTCACTTTCTGCAAAAAGTCCAATGCATGCGGACCTTTCACCCAAAACTCTCCCATGTGGGAGACATCGAACACACCGACACCTTGACAAACAGTGAGATGTTCATCGATGATGCCGGAATATTCAATAGGCATATTGTATCCCGCAAATTCGTGCATCTTAGCCCCCAGCGAGATATGTGTTTCTGTAAACGGAGTGGTTTTCATGGTAGAAGTCAGTGATTTATGAGTTAAAAAATAAGATTTATTTATCGGCAGCAACAAGTTCAGCTATTTTGACAATAACCTTCATAGCCTTCTCCATGCTCTGAACAGGAACGAATTCGTAACGTCCATGGAAATTCAGGCCACCGGCAAATATATTGGGACAAGGCAGCCCCTTAAATGACAGCTGCGCACCGTCCGTACCGCCACGAATGGCTTTTACACGCGGTTTCACGCCGGCTGCTTCCATTGCTTTGAAGGCGGTGTCGATGATATGCATTACCGGTTCAATCTTCTCGCGCATGTTATAATACTGGTCGTGCAGTTCGAGTACGGCTGTACCTTCGCCATATTCCGCATTAATCTTACGGACAAGATGTTCAAATTCCTTTTTGTGGCTTTCAAAACGACTCCGGTCGTGGTCGCGAATGATGTAAGCAACAGTGGTTTTCTCCACTTCCCCCGTAATGCCGATGAGATGATAGAACCCCTCATATCCCTCGGTATGCTCCGGTGTTTCGTGACTGGGGAGCATAGACATAAACCGGTTGGCCACGCGGATAGAGTTTATCATCTTATGTTTGGCATATCCGGGATGCACATTGCGCCCTTTGAAAACAATCTTGGCAGAAGCAGCATTGAAGTTCTCAAACTCCAACTCACCCACTTCACCGCCATCCATAGTATAGGCCCATTCACAACCGAATTGCTCAACATTGAACTTATGCGCTCCCAAACCGATTTCCTCATCGGGATTAAAACCGATACGGATTTTGCCATGCTTGATTTCAGGATGCTCTTTCAGATATACCATCGCCGAAACAATCTCGGCAATGCCGGCTTTATCGTCAGCACCCAGCAAGGTCTTTCCGTTGGTGACAATCAGGTCTTCCCCTTTGTGGTCGAGCAGTTCGGGAAATTGGGCAGGCGAAAGGACCACTTTCCCCTCTTCGCAAAGAACAATATCCTTGCCATCGTAATTCTCCACAATACGCGGGGAGACATCCTTACCACTCATATCGGGGCTTGTATCCATGTGGGCAATGAACCCCACGACAGGTACAGACTTATCTGTATTGGCAGGAAGGGTGGCGAACAGATAACCGTTCTCATCCAGCGTGATCTCTTCCAAGCCCAAAGCCTCCAATTCTTTCTTCAGATATTTAGCAAACACCATTTGCCCTGAAGTACTCGGTGTTACCCCACTCTCCTCATTCGATTGCGTATCGAAACTTACATACTTTAAAAAACGTTCTACTAAAGTCATGATGATAGTGATTAGCTGTTAGTGATTAATGATTAGGGGTTAGCGATTAGTGATGAACGATTAACGGTCAGTAGACAACAACCGCGCC